>OBZH01000071.1_pt1 | contig 125216 bp, 135 predicted proteins | sample 1476881 | NCBI WGS metagenome assembly OBZH01 (sample SAMEA2580230, study PRJEB22360) | human gut metagenome | biome: human gut; feature: human-associated habitat; material: faeces | place: Denmark | collected 2008/2010 | reverse complement strand
TTTACAACAAGGTCTGATCTTTGAAAACTAAAAAATATGCGGCGCACAGAACGCGCCGCATATCAGACTAAGTTTTATTCAAATTTGTCTTCACCAACACGATTTGACGAAGAGCCCGTTTTGATCGATAATTTAACACTTAATATAAGAATACCCACGCTCCTGCAACTCTACTAAACCAATCACTCCAGATTCAATGATCTCCACTTGCTCGTGCATTTGTTTTGAACGGACATGGAATGTGCGCATCGAATGATGACAGGCTTGATAAGTGATATTCGGATACTCCTTCATAAACTTGATCACTCGCGGCAGTAAATATCCTTGAATCGCTTCACCATTCATCAATAGTACGATATCCGCATCTGGCTCTGACAACAGGATATGCTCGATATCATGACGGGCCTCTCTAATCATTCCCAACTCATCAACATGAAAAACGACTTTCATTTGTAACGCCTCCTCTGATTCAATTAATGGGTAAATCCATAATTTTTTATTTCAGTCTCTTCATGAAAAACTAAGTGACTATTTTCCAATTCTTTGATCGCTTCCTTCAGATCTTCAATAAAATCATAAGCCATATTCATCCCAAAATCACTGCGCACCACAATTCGTTGAATAACTTGATACTCCAAATTTTTAGGTAGCGGATAAGAAGGAACCTGCCACCCCTTCATTAATAACCGATCGGATAAATCATAAAGCGTCCACCTGCGCGCTTCATCTTTTGCCAATTTATAACAGACTAGCGGCAATTGACTACCATCATTGATGATCTCAAAATGTCGTGAACGTTCGATTTCTTTCGCTAAGTAAACTGCTACATCATGCGTTCGTTGATGTATGCTCTGATAACCATCAAAACCAAAACGTACGAAATTGTAATACTGACCGATCATTTGAGCTGCACTGTGAGAAAAATTGATAGCCATCGTTGGCATTTCTCCACCTAGATAACTGACTTTAAAAACCAACTCCTCCGGCAAATATTTTTCATCTCGCCAAACGATCCAGCCAACGCCAGGATAGACCAGGCCGTATTTGTGTCCGGAAGTGTTGATAGAAATCACGTTTTTTAACTGAAAATCCCATTCTAGCTCTGGTTCGACAAATGGCGCATATAGCCCACCTGAAGCTGCATCCACATGGATATAAACTTTGTGTTGCGTTTGCTGATTATATTCTTCAACTAATTGATCTAATTTTTTGATATCATCATATTGTCCTGTGTAGGTAATTCCTAAAATACCCACAATTCCAATCGTATATTCATCTACAGCTTCCAACGCCTTTTCAACGTCCAATGACAAGTGGTCCTCTGACATTGGAATTTCTCGCAGCTCAATATCCCAATAGACGCAAAATTTTTCCCAACAAACTTGGTAGCCTGAAGAAATAATCAGATTGGGTTTCTTCGCTTGGATATTCACCCCAAGTTTCTCTGCTCGCTTGCGCCAAGCAAATTTCATCGCCATACCGCCTAACATACAGGCTTCTGATGAGCCAATCGTAGAAGTACCGATGTATTTTTCTGGTCCTCGCGCATGCCACAAATCAGCAATAATGTTTACACAACGATTTTCCATTTCTGCGGTCCGAGGATACTCCGATTTATCAATCATGTTTTTATCCAGTGTCTCACTCATTAATTTGACTGCTTCTGGCTCCATAAAGGTTTGGCAGAAGGTTGCTAGGTTCAAACGAGAATTTCCTTCATCTAATAGATCATCCTTGATCATTTGGTATGCAATTCGCGGCTCAATTGATTTTTCACCTAACTGATAAGAAGGCAATAATTCATCTTCATTCACTGAACCAAAAATCGGTTCCAAGTAACTTGCCTCGCGTCGATCTTTCTTTCCATAAAGCATTCGACTACATCTCCTCTATTTATAAATAATGCGCGTTCCATTCCGATTGAAAAAACTTTTTACTACTTTAAGAGTAGCTGAAAGCGCTAAAAATTTCAAAAGAATTCCATCCATTTAACTGCTTCATCTAGTATTTATTTCAATTCCGACAAAATAAATCGGTTTTTTCAAAAAAAATAGCGCTTTTTTAAATAAAAGACTTTCTTTTTACTTGTGAATCTATTATTTTGGTAGTAGCATGCAAAAAAAATTAGCGGAGGACGCATTATGTCTTATCAAGAAATGCTTTTCACCTTCTTAGGTGGACTAGGAATTTTCCTTTTCGGGATCAAATATTTAGGGGATGGTTTACAAAAAGCTGCCGGAAACCGACTAAGAGAAATTCTAAATCGCTTCACTTCAACCCCTTTTCGCGCTGTATTGGCCGGAATCATTGTGACGGGCTTGATCCAAAGCAGCTCAGGTACCACTGTCTTAGCCGTTGGACTGGTTAGCGCTGGCTTCATGACCTTACGACAGGCTATCGGAGTTATCATGGGGGCGAACGTAGGGACGACTGTCACCGCTTTTATTATTGGATTTAATTTAAGTGCATACGCGCTGCCGATCATTGGCGCGGGGGCGATTTTGCTCTTTTTCTCGAAACGAACCTCTTTACAATCAATTGGGCAGATCTTATTCGGATTTGGTGCTCTTTTTTATGGTTTAAAATTAATGGGAACTGCTATGGACCCACTAAAAGATTTGCCGCAATTTAATCAATTAATGCTTAGTGTTGCTGATTATCCTGTCTTGGGTGTTGGTATCGGTACGCTCTTGACGATGGTTCTACAAAGCTCAAGTGCCACGATTGGTATTTTACAACAATTGTACATGCAAGGCAGTGTCACGCTAACTGCTGCACTTCCAATCCTCTTTGGAGATAATATTGGAACGACTATTACAGCGATCATCGCCTGTCTTGGCGCCAGTGTTTCCGCAAAGAGAACCGCAGCCTCTCACGTGATTTTTAACCTTGTAGGTGCGATTATTTTTACCTTGCTACTGTCACCATTTACAAAACTGGTTATGTTATTCGCAAATTCATTGGGATTGAATCCTGCCATGCAGATAGCCTTCGCTCATGGGCTTTTTAATATGTCAAATTTAGCAATCCAATTCTGGTTCATCCCTCAAATTGAAATGCTGGTGAAAAAGATTGTCCCTGGTAGTGAGAAAAATTTAAATATTCGTTCTGTCACTTTAAGTGAACCAATCATTCATACATCTTCAGTTATGGCGATTGAGCAAGCCAAAGGAGAAGTCATTCAAATGGGCCGCTACGTTCTTTCCTCAGTAAAGTCTGCGCGCAAATACTATAACGATACAAAAGAAGAATGGCGCGATGATGTTTTACAATACGAAGATGCAATTAACCAATGCGATATTGAACTAACCGAATATTTAGTCAAAATCTCTGCGACTGTTCTTACACCCTTGGAAAGTCAAGAACAAGCAATGCTGCTGGAGTTCACTAAGGATTTCGAACGCATCGGGGATCATTCAATGAATATTATACGCTACGTTGAGGAATCGATCGCTCTTGAGGAGAAACAACGAGCAAAAGATAAGCGGAATCGAACCAAATCCAATAGCAACCGTGAGACCTTCTTGCTTCACGATGAACATCTTGAATTGCTTTTTGATAAAGTGTTAAAAAATATACGCGATGCCCTGCAAGTCTTAGAAAATGACGATATCGAACTTGCACAAAAAATGTTAGACCGTGAAGAAAATATCAATGAACTCGTAGAATTACTGCGTAAAAAATACATTCGTCTAATGACCAAGGGCGAAGGTCGTGCCGCAGATGGTGTTTTACTGATCGATATCAGCTCCAACCTTGAACGTTCCAGCGACCGCACACTACACATCGCGAAGTATTTCTTAGGAAATAAATACAACTTCAAATACGATACATCAAACTTCCATTATGAAAAACCGGAAGGGGAAACTTCAGACGATTCCATTGGCGATAATGGTGAAGTATTAGATTAAAAACGCCGCCTACTTTTCTTTAAAGGAGAAGTAGGCAGCGTTTTTACTTATCACATTGGTTCTAGTTTTTTTTCATCCATTTATTTCAACCTTTCACAATCGTAAGTCCATCACTGCTTTTGTAAGTATTTTAGCCTCTATTTCCTTGATATGATGAATACATCAAAGAAAGGGAGTTGGAATTTATGGATACATTTACGATTGTTTTGTTGGGCTGGGGACTTTATTCAGTGATTAGCTACTTTGAAAAACGCGGTGAACGAGGTAAAGCGATCCTTTCAACTATGCTAATCAGTTTCGTCATTGTTTTAGGAAACTCGTTTGGTAATTTTTCTGGTATATCGCAACTAGGGTTACCAAAACTAATAGTAACAGTTGGAGTGAGCGTACTAATTCTTTCATTCTTCATTTTCTTACCCGTACTTTTTAAAGCAAAAAGATAAAACTAGGACAAAGATTCGCGAATGAATCTTTGTCCTAGTTTTTTATGCTTCTACCGAGACCGGTACAATTTCGAACTTCGTTACATCTACTAACCCAATGTCTGTAATTTTTAAATTAGGAATGACTGCTAGAGACATAAATCCTAATGTCATGATGGGATCAACGTTATTTGAAACTCCTAATACTTCATGAGCTAGTCGATTAATTTCCGCTTCTTGCTGGGCTACTTCTTCACCAGTGAGATCGCTCATTAGTCCTGCGATCGGTAACGCCATATTACCAATGATTTTTCCTGATTCAATCAGAACTACGCCGCCCTCTTGCTCTTTGAGGGCTTGAACGGCTGCCGCCATATCTTCGTCGTTCGTTCCAGTTACAATCAAATTATGAGAATCATGGGCAATTGATAGACCAATCGCACCTTTTTTCACACCATACCCCTTCAATAATCCCACAAAAGCATTGCCTGTATTATGATGGCGTTCAATAACCGCGATTTTTGTAACATCTTGCTTTGGATCAAAAACAAACTGACCCTGGTCATCTCTTTTCACAGAAACAATGGCTTCATTAGTTAAAGCTTCTTGCGGAATCACTTCAATCGCCCGTGCTTTATCGCTAGTTAGGTTCAACTTCAATTGTTCCTTTTGAAATTTATCGATATGAACACTTGATTGCACCTTTTCTGTTGAAATTCGTTTCACAGTTGGTAGATAGGTACCTTTTTCAGCAACTAACTTCCCTTTAATATAGGTCGCTTCAATTTCTGGCTGAGCCAAATCAGAAAAGATAACTAAATCCGCCCTTAAGCCTGGTGCGATGGCTCCGCGATCTGTTAATTGGCAGCATTGAGCCGCATTGATGGTCGCCATTTGGATTGCTCTCAAAGGTGAAACACCTTCTTCAATACAAATTCTAATGCTATTGTCCAAGTGTCCTTTTTCTAGTATCGTTTTCGCTTGCAGATCATCTGCTGATAAGACACAACGCTGATAATTATTATCCGTTACTCCGTTTAATAGCGTCCGTAAATTTTGCGTAACTGATCCTTCTCGTAAGAAGACGTACATTCCACGAGCAATCCGATCCTTAAGTTCCTCCACTGTAGAGCATTCATGATCATTGGCGATACCCGCCGCAGCATAAGCATTTAATTCTTCATTAAAAACCATCGGCGAGTGTCCATCTATTCGCAATCCTCGTTCTTTTGCGGCTAATAGTTTATCCAGAACCTCATCTTGAGCGTGGATCACTCCGGGAAAATTCATGAACTCCGCTAATCCATCTACCTGTTTTTTTTCAAAGGAAGAGATCATATCTGCCGCTTCTATTACAGCACCAGCATTTTCCATATTCGTAGCCGGTACACATGAAGGCATCATGTAGCGTATATCCAGCGCCGTTTCCTTTGCGGCCTCTATCATATAATCCAATCCTGACAGGCCAAGAACATTAACAATCTCATGTGGATCCGCTAGCACCGTTGTCGTTCCGTGAGGGACCAGCAAGCGACTAAATTCCTCAGGTGTCACGTAAGAGGACTCCACGTGGATATGGGGATCAATAAACCCAGGCGCTACAATTTTTCCTTTAAGATCGATGGTTTCTTTACCCTGATACTCCCCATTGATCCCTGCGATCTTGCCATCAACGATCGCTAAATCGCCAGAAATCATCTCTGCTTGATAGACATCGATCACGTTTGCATTTTTTAAAACTAAATCAGCCGGTTCACGACCTGCTGCTACATCGATCAATCGTTTTAACGCCTTTTTATCCACTTGCTTCTCTCCCTTTTGTAAATATTTTTTCTATTATATCAGGGTTGAGGATACGAATCACTAGCAAATGTGTTATTTTAAAAATAATTCTTAATTGAGAAATTTCGTTTCTTTTATTTCTCTGTTTTTCACAAATATATCCATATTTCAGATATGCTTGCATCCCTACTTATAATAAAAAGAAGCAATTCCCTTTTGAACGGAACCGCTTCTTCGTAAATTACACACTATATATCAAAAAATTAGCCTTCTGGATGCAATACATGATAGGTTTTCTTCAACACTTCATCGGTGTAATCCGTCAAACTCTGATAAACCTCTTCATTTAACTGTTTATAGACCACCACATTGTCTGGGTTTGGAGTGAACACATCTTTTACTTTTACCATTTTTTCAACAGCTTCTTCATAGGTTTCATAGATTCCCAAGCCAACTGCGGCATTGATCGCAGCCCCAACGCTGGCGCTACCGTTCACCACATTTCGTTTGACCGGTAAATTGAAAACATCCGCAAAAATCTGCATCAGTAAATCACTATTTGAACCACCGCCAGTTACGATAACTTCGTCGATTGGATGGCCCATTTCGTCCGTCATGTTAGTCACATTATTTTTCATTGTGTAGGCAATACCTTCCAAGATCGAACGGTATAAATAACGATAGTCATGATGAGCGTTGAAGCCGATCATCACACCGCGTTTGAATGGCTCCCAAGGATTCGCCAACCAATCCAATTTCGTCATCAATCCATCACTGCCCGCTGGGATATTGGCAGCCTGTTCATTCAAGTATTCCTCTTCACTGATCCCTTGATAATTCGAACGAATACTGATTTTCTCGCCTAAAAGATCTTTGAACCAAGAGACGGTCCACATCCCACGCCGAATACCATAGCCTTCATAAATATAGCGATTCGGCATTGAGGATAGGATGCCCCAATAATTGACCGCATCACTCGGAGGCATTTCTTTGCCCATCATCATGCTGCAAATATATGTCCCTAGAGATACCAACGCGCTTGAATCCTGAATCAATCCAGCACCTAATGCCTCAACAGCCTTGTCACTGGTTGTCGCAAAAACTGGCACTCCTTCAGGCAAGCCTGTTTTCTCACTGGCTTCTTTTGTAATTGTTCCTAATTGATCTCCTGGGTTCACTGTTTCAAATAACATGTCTTCGGGAAGATTGTATTGTTTCAATACCTCTTCATCTGTCGACCAGTCCCATGTCTGATAATCAACGGGCCATTGCCCAAAGTTATTGCCGATATTATCTTTAAACTCACCCGTCAAACGATGCGTGATGTATCCGCTCGTTGACGTCACGTATTGAACTTCAGGATTGTCATGGACATAAGGTGTAGACGTACGTTTGTCCATCCAGCTGATGACTGGCTGAGCTAATGTACCATCCTTTTTCAAAAGCACGCGGCAGCAGCGGATAAAACCTAAGCCGATTCCCACAATATTTTCTTTCCGAATACCAAATTCATCCATCGCTTTCATTGATGCACTGCATAACGCATCCCATAAATCATCACCAGGATGCTCCACAACCACATCATCACCTAAGTGCATCGGACGCAATACTTCTTTTCCTTCACCCACGATATTGCCTTCTAAATCAAAAATGACGATCTTGGCACTCTGGCTTCCACCATCAATACCGACGATATATTTCTTTTCCATAGTCTCTCCTTTTTGATTTTTTCTTCTATTATATAGATAAACTATCGTACTAAGAATCCACCATCGACAGCCAAGATATGTCCGTTAACGAAATGTGAGGCTTCCGAAGCCAAGAAGGCTGTGGCACCCATCAGATCTGCAACATCTCCCCAACGTCCTTCTGGTGTGTGATCCACGATCCATTTGCTGCGTTCTGGGTCTTCGATCGACGCTTTTGCCGCATGGGTCTTGAAATACCCCGGTGCGATACCGTTTACTTGAATATTGTATTGAGCCAATTCATCACAGTAAGCTTTGGTCAAACCAGCTAAACCATGTTTAGAAGCTGCATATGCTGGCGCCCACTGTCCTCCTAAAAACGAGAACATAGAACAGATATTGATGATTTTTCCTCTCTTTTGAGGAATCATTACTTTCGCTACTTCATGACTCATGTCAAAAGCGGCTGTCAAATTGATACTAATGGTTGGGTCCCATTTGTCACGACCATAGCTCACTACATCATCACATGGGCAAATGCCGGCACAGTTTACTAAAATATCCACCGAACCAAATTCAGCTACACATTTTTCGACGACTTCTTGGCATACGCCGTCTTTGGTAATATCCGCTTCCATATATGCCGTTTTCGCGCCACGTTCAGCTAAGATCGCATTGAATTCTGGATCATCTGGCATGATTGACGGCATAAAGATATTTGCGCCTGCTTCTGCCAATGCCAATGAGAATGCTTGCCCTAGTCCAGTATTCCCTCCAGTTACGATTGCATTTTTCCCCTTGATATGAAACATGTCCATCTTAAAGTCTTTGATTTCCATTTGTTTACCTTCTTTTCCTTTTATTTTTTTACCCGATTGGGATTATTCCTTAAGTTTGGTACTTAGTTTCCTTGCAAATTCCGCCGCATCGCCATGAACGACGAGGCTGGCTAAATAATTCATTGGTGCCCCAAGATCCGTATTCACCGAAATAATCTCTTTTACATTTTTTAACCCTTCAATATGCTGAGTTGATCCATAAATCCCTAAAGCGATATAGAGTTCCGGACTGACAGTCTTGCCCGATTGTCCCACTTGGATTTCCCGCGGGGCTTTTTTACGATCCACAAGCTGTTTCGATACGGCGACAACGCCGGTCAATTCCTTCGCTAAATCCTGCAATTGTTCGATCGGCTGGGTAAAACCGCCGCCCGCTGAAACAATCACGTCAGCCTCGCGAATATCTGTTGCCGTCTGTTCACTCTCTATAATTTCAAGCACTTCGATTGATGACGCTTTCAAATCTGTCGGTATAAATTTGACGATCTCTGGTTCTGTACTCAAGTCTTCTGTGTGAAAAACATTCGGATGGACACTAGCCATGATCGGTGAGGATTCACAGACGATACTTGCCATGATATTGCCTGAAAAAGCTGGCCGGATCAATTTCTTCCCACGTTTGTCGACATCGATATCGGTAATATCAGCCACTAATCCTACCTCAAGCCGCATCGCCAAACGTGGTGCTACCATTCGTCCAAAATCCGTTGCGAGAATAATAATGCTGTCAAATTGATATTCTTCATGGACTTGCTGAATAATATCCGTCAATACGCGACTATCCTTCATTTGGATAGCTGGTGCCTCAACGCTGATCACCGCATCAAGCCCCTTAACTTTTTCAGACAAATTGATTCCTAAACCATAAATATAGGCTTCTTCATTGCCGGCCAAACGTCTCACTACATCAATCAAGTCCAATGAGTAGTTTATATTTTCATTATCAATCAAAATGAGTCCTTTAAACATTATAAGTACCCCTTTTCTTTGAGAAAACAAACCACTTCATCGATACCTTCGTCGTCGACCTTCACTACCTTATGTTCTACCTGCTTACGTTTTACCACGATATTTTTTCTTACCTTCGTTGGCGAGCCCTTACCGCCAATCTGCTCTGCCGGCAACTGCAAAACTTCATTATCTACCAATGCAAATTGGTCATCCACGTTTCTACCGATATTTTCATAACGTACAAAACCTAAACGCAAGTTCATTTGATGCGTCACACTTAATACACTGGGATTTTGAATTTTCAAACGGTAAGTCATTTCTTCCTGCAAAGCCTCCACAATCGAAAATTCCTGCTTCACTTCTTTGATGGCGATGATATTAGAAAACTGATTCAATCCCAATATTTCTGCGATTTGCGGACCAATATGTCCGGTTCCTCCATCTAAAGTATGTGTACCAGTAAGCAATACATTATACTCTTGTGAAGCCAAATAACTGGAAATGATCCGACTAGTCGCCAGCGAATCGCTCCCAGCAAACCGTCGATCACTTATCAGAACAGCTTTATCAGCACCTAAGCGAACAAAATCCTTCATTTCCTCTTCCAATTTCAACGGTCCCATCGAAACGACTTCTACAAATGTGGAGGGATCTTGTTTTTTCTGCTTCATGGCCCATGCCAAGGCATTTTTATCATCTGGATTTAGAATCATACGAGAAGTCTCACGATTGATCTTATCCGTTTCATAATCGTATTCAAACTTCTCCGTATCTGGCACAAATTTGACTAAACAAATGATTTTCATTCAAGCCCTCCTTGTTCACTTGTTCATTTTAATGGATTAATTTTTTTCCAAAAAATTAGTTTGCTTTTCACGCCGTATATTATTCTGCTATACTGTTCGATTGGTGCATTTGCCTGACATATATTTTAACGCGCTCTGTGCGTTATATACTGCTAAAAGCAGAACTGACATCCTTGTTCATTTTAATGGATTAATTTTTTTCCAAAAAATTAGTTTCTTTTTCACGCCGTATATCATTCTGCTACACTGTTCGATTGGTGCATTTAGCTTGACATATATTTTAGCGTGCTTTGTGCGCTATATACTGCTAACAGCAGAACTGATATTTTTATCCTTTCATTCAAGGGCAAAGATTCGCCCTTGAACAAATCATTTATTTCTGATACTTATAGCCTTCTTGAACTGGGTAGATATTTCCGAAACTCATAACACCTTTTGGATCAAATGCTTCCTTCAAGGTTTCTAGCATGTAGTACGCCGATTGATGTTCTTCTTTTGTCCATTCATTTCGATATTTCCCAATCCCGTGATGGTGACACATCGAACCGCCTAATTTCAGTGTTTCTTCCACAATGATTGCTTGAATCGGATGATGGTAGATCTTCATTTCATCCTCTGGTTCACAGTTAATCTCGTAGTTGTAAACAAAGTACATATTCGTTCCGTTCAAATAACTATGAGAAGAGTGTCCGCCCAACATAGTTAAATCATTCGCACGCGGAAATTCGTTGCGAATTCTATCAATAACGTTGTTGTAGATTTTCGTAATTGTTTCCCAATCTGCGGAAACTTCGGTGGTGTAGCCGTCGTGCTTGTCGTTGTCGATCATACCTTGGATCTCATCGTCAATCGTTTGTTGTGTCCAGTTTAATTGATTAAACCAGTTTTCGATCAATTGAGAATCGACCTGCTTGACGATGCCGTCTTTGAATTTTTCAACCGCTTCTTCGATTCCTTTACCCGTTGCCTCGACAATTCCTGCAGGTCCTTCTGCCATAAAAATCAAGACGCATTTTCCTTCATAAAAATGATAGAAATGCTGACGCGCATCTTCTGGCGAATAGGTCCGAGCAACCGATGGACGATAACCGTTGACCATTACTTCACGCAGGACTTTTACACCATCTTCTACATCGTTTACTAGATAGCCATAAAATTTATTATTATCTGGATAATATTTAAAGATCTTCACCGTAACTTCCGTGATGTAGCAAAGCGTTCCTTCATTCCCAATCACGATGTGCCGAATATCTGGACCGCCTGCACGACGAGAAATATTTTTGATGCGAGAAATGTGACCATTCGGGAAGACACATTCAAGTCCCACCACCATATCTTCGATCCCGCCGTATAACGTTGAAAATTGTCCAATTGAACGTGTTGCGACTAATCCGCCATATTGTGCGATTGGTTTTGATTGTGGCGAATGACCTGTCGTGTAGCCGATTTTTCTTAACTCATCTTCCAACGCCTGCAGCGGCACACCTGCTTGAACAGTCGCCTGCATGTTATAAGGATCGATTTTCAATATCTTATTCATGTGAGAACCGTCGATCACTAATGCCAAGTCCTTCCAGTTTTCCAAGCCACCCTCAGTCGCAGTCTGACCACTTCGCGGAATCACATTGATATCGTTCTCGTTGCAATACATCAATAAATTTTTGACTTCTTCGACATTGTTTGGATAAACGACTGCAGTCGGCAGCGGATTATCTAAAACACCTTTTGCTTTCATGTATTTACGATAACGGTCAGAGGCCGCGTCGTATAAAGTCTCGTGATCTGTGACGACTTGTTTGTCAGAAACAATATTTTTTATATCTTTGATAATTGCTTCTTTCACCAATGTTTCAGAATTCATTCAATTAACTCCATTCATCTTTTTTAGAAAGCGCTTTTCTTGAATTCAGTATAAAGGGCTAAAAACCATTTTACATTAAAATTTAATTAGATTTTCTATGTTTTTGCGATTTTATTTATATATTTGGAAAATTTTCCATAAGATGATTGCTTTTTTTAAATAGACTATGCTATTCTACTGTCAAGGCATAGAATGTAAAGGAGCCCATTCAGAATGAAAATTCAATTGGATCGTTTAAACGATTTGGAAATAAAAATCCATAACCGTCTGATAAAAGAAAGTCAGTCTCAGCCAAACTTGACAATTACCGAAGCAGCGAAACTGACGGAGGTTTCCCCTTCGAAGATTTCTAAGCTGGTTAAGAAAATGGGCTTTTCCGGCTATAAAGAATATTTTCGTTTTCTGACCGGAAAAGAATTAATCAAACAGAAGAAATTAAATAGCGAGTTTGCACGTATTCAAAATTTCATGGAGAATTTCGACGAATCCTCGGTCGACTATCTAGCCGATCTCATCCAGCAATCAGAGAAAATCCTGCTTTTTGGCTATGGCCCGACCAATTTCTGTATGGAATACTTTGAATACAAGCTCAATTTTACCTTGAACAAAAATGTCATCCGCGTCAGCCAACCTTCACTAATTCCAGATTTATTGACGGAGAATTCCTTGCTGCTAATCTTTTCAGTTGCTGGGAAATTCGCCAGCTTTGATCCCTTGTTTGAGGAAGCCAAAAAGCACCATGCAAAATCCTTACTGGTGATGGAAGAAATGAACACGAATTTATCTTTAGATGCCAGTGAGATTATCTTTTTAACCAAGTCGCATCAAGACGAACAACTAAAATCTCATGAAAAAACGCGGACAATCCTGCTGATGTATATCGAGGAAGTTGTTCGAAAGTTAAGTATAAATAAAGAAGACGATCGCTAATAATCGCGACCGTCTTCTTTTATTTCATCATCCAATCAAACAGCCAATCCATCATCATGGCGATAAAGGCGCATAAAACAGCGCCGACAATAATGATCGGTCCGCCATCCGTGATCGCGATTCCCCGCAAGATCACGTCACCGACGCCACCTGCACCGACAAATGAACCAATTGTCGTGATCCCGACTGAGATTACCAACGCATTGCGCACACCAGCAAAAATTACCGGCATGGCCAAAGGAATTTTGATCATATACAAGATTTGATAGCGATTCATCCCAATACCCTTGGCACTATCAATATACATCGGGTCGACATTGACTAATCCAACATAAGTATTTTTCACAATCGGTAATAACGAATACAAAACAACTGTTGCCACCACTGTATTTTGTCCCAGCCCCATCAAGATCAATAACATAGTCAGCATCGCGATTGAAGGAATCGTCTGAATTACGTTGATAATTCCGATTACGATATCCGAAATTTTTGGCCGTTCAGACAATACTATTCCTAAAGGAAACCCAATCAAGAAGGTCAACACAACACCAATTACTGAGATATAAACGTGAACACCGAATTGTGTGATTAGGTACGAGGAGTTCTCACTTAAATATGTCACTAAATTGTCAAACATTAGCTTCCCTCCTCAAAAAAGTTATGTTTCTCCAAAAAACGACGTGCGATAATCTTCGGCTCCAACAATTCATTATCTGATTCGTAATTCAGCTGTTGCATTGTTTTGGTATCAATCGTGTCCTGTAATTTCAACAAGATCGGTTTGAGTTCTGGATATTCTTTCAGTGTCTCTCCCGAAACAACGACACTCGCAGTATAAGGCGGGAAAAATTTCAGATCGTCTTCTAGCATTACAAGGTCATAGCTACCGACCCTTCCATCGGTCGAATAGCCTAAAATCACATCCAGTTCATTAGCAACTAAAGCATCATAAAGCAAGCCCACCTGCATTGGATAAACTCGTTGGAATTTCGTGTCATAGGCTTCCGTGTATCCCTTATATCCATCACCTTCTCGTTTATACCAGGTTTGGTCGGAGCCTAACCGCATTTTACTTGCACATTTTTTTAAATCACTAACTTTTTTTAAGCCATACTTCTTCGCCGTTTCTTGCGTTACCATAAACGTAAATTGATTGGAAAACCCGTAACTTGGAAACCAGTCAAAACCAAAGCGTCGATCGAACTCTCGTTGAACAATTTCTAAGGCTTTATCCGGCTCCTTTTCCGTGGGTAATCCAAGGGTTCCAATCAGGTCTGTTCCAGTATAACGAGTTGGCGCTATATCTAAATCGCCTCGCAACATTGCTTCATGCATTAAGTTGGCTGAACCTAAATTATTTAGATAAACAACATTGTGGTCGGTCGAATGTTGCAGCAGTTCCACCACAATATTGCCTAAAATTTGCGACTCTGAAGTTACTCCGCCAGCCACCGTAAGTGTGTCATCTTTGGCGGAATAATTACTCACAATAAAGCTTCCAAAAAGCAGAAGTATTGCTGCTAAAAGTACTATTCGCTTTTTCATCGACTCACCCTCGATCCATCGTCAGTTTTTGTTCAGAGTGTTTCAATAATGCGTCAGAAAGCAAGGCCAATAGCGTGATCGGAATCGTCCCCATCAACACTAGATCCATTCGATAAAGATTCAAACCATTAAAAATATAATCACCCAATCCCCCTGCGCCTATATATGCAGCTAAAGTCGTCCAAGAGATCACATAAACTGTCGACACGCGAATCCCCGCCATGATGACACCCATCGCTAAGGGCAATTCAATTTGTAAAAGGCGTTGCATTTGCGACATACCCATTCCTTTAGCAGCATCTAAATAAGTCGCATCAACAGATCTTATCCCGACATAAGTATTTCGCAGGATCGGCAAGAGGGAATACAAAAACAAAGCGATCACTGCTGGAATTTTGCCAATTCCAAAAAAAGGAATCATAATTGACAGCAACGCTAATGACGGGATTGTTTGAAATACCCCCACCACTTTTATGACGGTTTCAGAGCCTTTTTTTAAGCGAGTTAGTGCTGCTCCTAAAGGAACGGCAACAAGAATACCCAAGAAAATTGCCAAAAAGGACAAATAAAAGTGCTCCCAGAGTTTCAATAAGATTTCACTGCCGTATTCAGACCAAAAATTCACATTACCACCTCCTATTGCAATTGTTCCTGTACGAGCGAGACCAACGACGAACGAGTAACGATTCCCACAAGATGATCCTCATCATTCACCACTGGCAAATACTTATACGTGTGATTAATTAATGGGCCGATCACATCAGCTACTCGTTCCTTTTGATTTACACTAGCCGTGTCTGTTTCCATTATCTCGAAAACAGAGGTGTTTGGTTTCAGCTTGGAGATATTCCGCTCAATAAAATTAATATCGACAAAACCTTTCAAACAGTACTGATCATCCACTACCAGCAGTGTATCAACTTTATTTTCTGACATCTGCCGAATCGCATCAGTGATTGATTTACTAATAGAAATTGCTTGCACGCGATCTACCATCAGATCTGAAACCGTCATTTCATTGTTGTAATAACTATTACGTTTTCGTTTACCAATCAATTCTTCCACAAAATCATTGGCTGGGTGCTCTAAGATTGTTTCAACAGTGTCGTACTGAACAATTTCTCCATGATCCATAATAATGATCTTGTCAGCCAACTTGATCGCCTCGTCCATATCATGTGTCACAAAAACAATTGTCTTCTCCATCTCCTGCTGTAAGCCTTTGATCATCTCCTGAAGCGCATCACGAGTGATGGGATCTAACGCACCAAAAGGCTCGTCCATCAAAATAATATCTTGACTAGCTGCTAACGCCCGAATGACACCGATCCGTTGCTGCTGGCCTCCTGAAAGATTTTTCGGTTTGCGTTCCAAATAATCCAACGGTAGATCAACCCGTTGAATCAATCGTTCAGCAATTCCCGATTTTTTTTCATCACTCCATTTCAGCAGCTTCGGTACAATCATGATATTCTCTCGAATTGTCATGTGGGGAAATAGTCCGATATTTTGAATCACATACCCAATTTGTCGCCGTAGTTCGTCTTCGTTTAGTTTTGTGACATCCTGTCCGTTAATCCTGATACTGCCTTTTGACGGTTCGATCATCCGATTGATCATTCGTACCAACGTTGTTTTCCCACTCCCGCTAGTGCCAATAACACAGATAAATTGATTATCTTCGATCGTCAAATCAAAAGGATGGACAGCGATCGCATCTTCTCCATACCTTTTTTCTACTTGTTCGAACTCGATCATAGCAATGATTCCTCCATCCATTATGTAATTCATTGCAACGAAGATAATTCGTCGCAATGTTAGAAGTTAACGTACAACTAACGTACTAAGTAGCCGCCATCAACAGGCAAAATATGTCCATTAACAAAATTTGAGGCGGAACTTGCCAAATAGACTAATGCCCCCATCAAATCTGCTGGACTCCCCCAGTAATTGGCCGGAACGTGAGCCAAAATCTGTTGATTTATTTCTGGATCTTCACGGTCATTTTTCATCATATCCGTTGTCAAGTACCCCGGAGCGATACCATTGACTTGGATATTATAGCCAGCAAGTTCATCACAATAAGCTTTGGTCAAACCAACTAAGCCATGCTTAGCTGCAACATTCGCTGGGGATTGCTGTCCGCCTAAAAATGAAAACAATGAACAGATATTAATAATTTTGCCGCTTTTTTGTAAAATCATTACCTTCGATGCTTCATGAGACATCTCAAATGCCGCCGTTAAATTCAATTGAATCATCGGATCCCATTTTGAGCGGTCAAACCTGAGTACATCGTCTGAGAAATAGAGTCCTGCGCAATTTACTAGCACGTCTACTGTACCGAAGACTTCGACACAATGCTCTATAACCTGTTGAGGCACCCCTTCTTCTGTCAAATCTACTTCCATAAAAACATAACAGGAACCCGTCTCTTCAATAATTTTTTGTGTCGTTCCATCATCATCGATCAAACTTGGAACAAGAATGTTTGCTCCGCATTTTGCTAGAGCCAGTGAAAACGCTCGGCCGATCCCAGTATTTCCACCTGTTACAATAGCTACTTTTCCTGCTAATGAGAAAAAATCCATATTGAATTCTGTGATTTCCATTTGTATCCCTCCGTTAGTAATAATCCAAAACAAAAAAGCGAACACCAAATAAGCTGGTGTCCGCTTTTCTCTGTCCTCTTAGCATCAACTACCGTTTTTTATTTTTTTATATTTCCCAAACATCCATATTGGTTGTTGAAATCGCCACTGCTCCTGCTTGTAAGGCGGTCATTACTAGCTCCTTATCACATACTAACCCGCTAGCAATGATCGGCACATCCACGACGTCTTGCACCCAAGATAAAACTTTTGGCATCGCTCCTGGTAAAACCTCCACTACATCCGCCTTTGAGGTTCCCAGTTGTTTCGGCAGATTATGATAGGATTTCGAATCAATCAAAAAGAATCGATGAATGGTAAATAACCCTCGCGCATTCGCCGCTCTTAGTAAGATTGATTTTGAGCTGATAATCCCATCGGTTTTGGTGGCTCGTTTCAAATAATCGACAGCCGTCTCCTTCGTGGCTAAGCCATCAATCAAATCAACATCTACCATAACGATCTTACCTGCCTCTTTCAAGCGATCAACAATGTCAACAATACTGCAAACATCTCCATACAAGACAAAGATAATATCACTATCACAGGTTAAGGCCTTTTCAAAACTACGTTTACTATTGATGGCAGCAATCAATGGATTGTCCTCCATCATCTGAATAATTTTTCTTTTCATTTCCATCCTTATCCCCATCAAGTAATTTAATACGCTTTCATTAAAGATGATATCACAAACTCGTTCACAATAATTTACAATACAAGCTATGAATATTGTAAAGCATATTTTTTCATTTTTTCGATTTTATTTCTTTTTGAATCTCTGTATTTTCACAGTCTAATGGATAACGCTAGTTTCGTCAATCCTATAATAAAAAAAGAAACCTGGAAAACACATTGAAACATCAGCATTTTTTAGACTTTATTCTAAAAAAATTTAATAGAATCTAGCACATCGATTCTTTTTTATTTCAAAAATCATTGACATCGCTTTCATAAAATTCTATACTTTGGGTGTTACTGGAGAGCAGAGAGAAGTAACGCTTATTTAAGCGTTGCTTCTTTTTTGCGTTTTTTTACAGAACAATTCACAAGCAGGAGGGTGTTATATGAACAAGCAAGCAGTAAAAAAATGGGGAACGTTGTTACTACTTTCAGCCGGTGCTGGGATTATCTTTCAGCTTCCTTACATTCGGGAAACCTTTTATGTACCAATCCAAAAAGCAATGGATCTGACCAATGCACAAATGGGGATGCTCTCGTCAGGTTATGCTACAATGGCAACATTTTCTTACTTTGTCGGTGGGGTCGTTGCAGACAAGTTCTCGGCTCGAAAATTACTGACGGTTTCATTCCTAGCAACTGGTGTTTTGGGGTGGTGGTTTTCGACATTTCCAGGTTTTCAGATCAGCCGGATTATTTTCATTTTGATGGGAATTTCTACAATCATCACCTATTGGTCAGCCGCAATCAAGGCTACACGAATGTTGGGTGACAGTTCCGAACAAGGACGTTTGTTTGGTTGGCAGGAAGGTTTACGTGGACTTTTAAATGCCTTATTGGTATTTGGAATGACCGCTGTTTACAGTCGTTTTTCAAATGAGATTCTAGGGACAACTTGGGCAATTAGAGTATGTGCGATCACAGTTTTTATTATTGGTATTTTAAATTGGTTTGTTATTGAAGACACAGCAGCAGAAACACATACAGAACCACTCTCTAAAATCGTCATCGGTATGTTCAAAACATTGAAAATGCCTCGAACTTGGGTATTAGTGGCTATTGTTTTCTTTGCTTACAGTATTTACGGAATTTTAGGCTATATCAATACGTATGCAATCAATGTGTACGGCTTGTCTGTAGCAGGTGGAACGAAACTTGGTGGAATACGTTATTTAGTTCAAGCGGCAGGCGGAATCATCGGTGGGATTATCGCCGATAAAATGGGCTCTCGAATCCGTGTAATTATTGGTGGTGCCGGTCTGCTGACGCTTTGCTTCGCTGGTTTTCTCATATTGCCAGACAGCGCTGGTCTTTTGACCGCTATCATTGCGAACTTCATCTTCGGATTATTCCTAATCTATGTAGTACGCAGTCAATATTTTGCGATCATTGATGACGCTGGTTTCCCAGTTGAACTGACTGGTAGAGTTTCTGGAATTGTTTCTTGTTTAGGTTATCTGCCAGATGTATTCATGTATACCATGATTGGTGGCTGGCTAGATGCAAATCCTGGTAAAGCAGGTTTCAACATGATGTTCATGTATGCGATCGCCATGGGGATTGGCTGTATTATCTTCTCTGTCATCCTCACGACAATCATTAAAAAAGCAAAAGCTTCAGGTACAATTGCAGCTAAGGTTGATTAAGCAAAAAAGTCTCTCCCACAACCTAGTTGACGGGAGAGACTTTTTTACTGCTCAGGTACATCTAGAAATTCTCCATGCATATTTTCATAGTGTTTGACACTCAAGGTCTCAAAAACGGCAATAACTGGATGTTCATAATTCAAATCTTTTTGAAATTCGTTCAGCTGGGCGGCCAATTTTTTATACTCAACTAACTCCTCAACAAACAAATAGCCCTTTAATGCAATACTTTCATGCTTGTCTTTGTCAAAACAGAAGAGACTGCCAGTACGATTGTGTCGAATGTTTTCAGCAGTTCGACCATCCCCATTAATATAGAACTTGAAATAGTAAAAGCCATTCCGCTCAAGCGGCGGTGAAACAGCAATTGCATTGGGAAAACCACGATTATCAATCGTGATCAGTGTAAATGTATCGGCATTAGCTAATAATGTTTCCATATTTTTATCCATTTCCAAAAGCCTCCTATCTTTTACTTTTTATTTTCTGGTACATAAAGCGGCACAAAATCTGCCATAAATTCCACTGTTAACGGTAAAGCTGGGCCTTTATCGCCATCGATTCGAGAATAAATCTTTTTATCTGTTAAAGGCGTTAATTCCAACGTGCTGGTTTCTAAATACGTCAGCGTATCTGAATCTTTTAAACGTCCCGTAAAGATAAGTCGAATAAGCTGGAATAATTTACGAAAACGCATGTTGTGCAAAATGCTGACATGAAGTTCATCATAATCTGAATCCACATAAGTCCTTCCGCCAATTGAATGAGTAGTCGTCGCCAAGGAGAACCAGACCTCCAATTTTTCATGAAAATTATCCGTCTTAATCTCTACCGGATAAGACTTATCTTTGCCAAGCTGCTTCAAGGCCTTTAAAGGATAGACGATTAAACCGAATTTCTTTTTTTCGCTCTGTCGAACCTCATTGGAAATATCCGCAAACGATCCGAAAGTAAAAGAGCTGATAACAGCTTTTTGCCGATCTTGACAGGCTGCGATCCCAACCTTACGTTGATACCCTGCAATGATTATATCCATCGCTTCCTCTTCATCCATTGGCAAATGCCAGCGTTTGGCAAAATTATTAATGGTTCCGCCTGGGATAATTCCTAGAGGTATTGCCTTTCCTGCTTGAACAAACGCTGTCCCCACGATGTTCAGCGAACCATCTCCGCCAATCGCCACGATTCCGTCATACTCTTCAATGGCCTCTTTCACTGTTTCAACTGCCTTTTCAGGATCAGGGGCAGTCAAAAATTCACCTTCGTGTCCAGCCTGTTTAAATTTTTCTTGCATTTTTTTTGCTAATTTTTCAGCATTCCCATTTCCTGCATTCGGATTAAAAAAAATTCCATAACGCATCTTTTTCACCCTCGTTCATTTGTTAAGTAAGAATTTTTTTATCAGTTAAAAATCTTTATCTGTTCCCTTTCACCTTATCATTTTTAACCTAAAAAAACTGTTTCGACGAACTAATTTGTAAGAATTTGATTGCTTTGACTTTTTTTCTTCGTAAAACCTGATATGATAAAGCTAAGAGAGGGTTGAGAAAAATGTTTGAACCGACAAAACCACGAAGAAGTGAGGTTCCTTTTAATACTGTTCCTGAACATATGCAGCAGGAAATATGGCATATGATTTTTATGCGTCCGATGAAGGGGTTGCCGCTTACCTCACCACAACGTTTTCACTTTTTTAAAAACAAAATTGCTCGTACTTTAAGTGTCGTTTACTCCCAAAGTGAACCTTACTTTTCAGACGGGATCACTGCACCTTATGTTGAAGCATACGAAGAGATCGAATTTCCTAAAATCATGTATGTCTATGATGATGGAAATGAATTGATTATGACACTAGATGAAAAAACGTCCGACTAAGTCAGGCGTTTTTTTTGTGCTTATTTTACGACCATTACATTACAAGGTGCTTGATTAACCACATAAGCAGTTGTAGAACCGACCAGTAATAAGGAAAGCGCGCCCAATCCTGTTGCCCCCATCACAATCAGATCCGTATCCAGTTTTTTCGCCAATTCAACAATCTCTCGTTTAGGATTACCAGCGATGATCTGAGAAGTTAGGTGAACTTCCTGCTCCTCTGCTATCCGATGATGCTCTAGTTCTGTGATAATCCCTTTCGCTCTTTCATGGACTTCCTGCATCAATGGAATTGAATTTCCGCCGGTTGTTCCACTGAAACTAGCCGTATCAATCACAGTTGCCAGAGTTAACTTGCCCCTATTTCTCTTCGCGATATTGATCGCTTCATCAAACGCCTTTTTTGACTGCTTTGAACCATCTACAGCAACTAAAATATTTTTATATTCATCAACCATTTTTGCCGCCCCTTTCACCTTTATTTTATCATTCTACTGATTCTTCGAAAAATGAAAATGACCATTTCTCTTTATTTTTTCACTGTCTAATCATTAAAACTGCTTAAAAAACCAGCTGAAAAATTGTACTTTTTGTGATGAAATGCTAGACTTGCCTCAATCCAATTTTTTACATGAATTATCCAGAGAAGTAAGGAGAATCAGAGATGAATAAAACCCAAAGAAGAAAAGCCCATTTCATTATTCATAGCGCATCCACTGCCGCAGCAGGTGTTGGGGCAGGAATGGCACAATTGCCTTTTCCTGATGCCACCGTTTTATTACCAATCCAAACCGCTATGGTGATTGCTTTGGGAAAAATTTTTCATATTAAACTCGAACAGGGTGCCGCAAAAGCTCTTGCCACCCAATTTCTAGCTCAAAAAGCTGGACAAATGACCGCACGCTTCCTTGCTGGAAAACTTCCTGTTGCAGGTAATATTGTTAATGGCTCCACCGCTGCCGCCATCACTGAAAGCTACGGCTGGCTCATTGCAAAGGAATTTTCAGAGGAATACGAGAAAAAACTCAAAGTATAATATTTTTTAAATTGCTGAGAGGCCTCTTTCAAATCCACACAAGATTCGCTATACTTGTAATCGTGGATGAACTTGGTGTTTTACTCGTTCAATGATGTAGTCCGCATTTAAGATAGAGGTGCAGGTTCGATTCCTGTCATCCACATAATTCAAAAGAAGCTGAGAAGCTTCTTTTTTTTCGAAAAAAATCAATGATTCAACCTTTTTAGGCTCATTTAAGGTTCTCCTTCTACAATTGACACAAGAAGAAATTAGTAGGAGGCGTTTTTTTGAAAAAAAAGCAGTCAGTAATCATTACACTAATAAGCACTTTAATGTTAAGTACAACCACATTCCCTATTATCGGATTCACTAATGAACAAAGCAGTGTTCCCGCCGCTCCACCAGATGGCGGTGGAATGGGTGGCGCAGATACTATGACTTATGATTATACAGGAGAGTTGAAGGGCAGCTTAATCGCTGATAATCAGGAAATAGAAGCTAATTCCGAAAAGCAACGCTCTGACGGCAATGACGAAAATACTGCCTTAGTAAAAAATGGTGGAACCTTGTCGCTTGAGAAAAGTACATTAGAAAAAGCCGGCGCAAGTGCTAACGATGACAATAGCAATTTCTATGGATTGAATTCAATCCTGTTGGCAGTAAACGAGAATTCCTTTGCGTATCTTTCTAACAGTCAATTAACTGCTAACGATAAAGGAAGTAATGGGCTTTTCGCAACAGATAGCGGAACGATTTATGCAAATGACAATACCATCGCGACAGAATCGGACAATTCTCGGGGGATGGATGCAACCTACGGCGGCACCATCATTGCCAACAAAACCTCCGTCAGTACCAAAGGCGATCATAGCGCGGCGTTAGCAACAGATCGCGGCGGCGGAAATGTTTCAGTCACTGATAGCCAGCTTGCAACACAAGGCTCAGGCTCACCTCTACTATATTCCACGGGTGACATTGAAGTGAGTAATGTCAAAGGTACGGCTACGGGCAGCCAGATTGCTGGTATGGAAGGCTATAACTCCATTCAAATCTACAATTCTGAATTAATCAGTAAGTTAACCGGAACAACAGGCAGTGATCCTGTCGCAAACGGTGTAATTATTTATCAATCCACGTCAGGTGACGCCGAAGCATCCACTGGTGAAACAGCAAATTTTGAAGCCGTTAATTCCACTTTGAAAAGTGCCACTGAAGGAACGATGTTTTATGTAACAAATACTGAAGCAAACATTATCTTGAAGGATAATACGTTAGATTTTGATAGCGATAAGGCAGCGCTATTAACGATTCAGGGAAATAATGCCAATAATTGGGGGACAGCCGGCAGTAATGGCGGCAAAGTGAACTTTATTGGAATCAATCAAGAATTGTCCGGTAAGATCAGTGTGGACTCTATTAGCAGTCTCAATCTCGTTTTAACCAAAGAAACGACTTACAACGGCGAGACCGAAATCACTGCAAACGAAGTGAATACCGCAGCCAGTGAAACCCCGATCACTGTAACAATTGATAAAACGTCTAAATGGGTAATGACCGCCGATTCACAGATAACCAACTTAAATTTGGAGACAGGCGGCGAAATTGTTGACGAGGATGGAAAATCCGCGACGATCATAGCAGATGGCGAAACCGTCGTAGAAGGAACTGGTTCAACAACATTAACAGTCACTGGAACATACTCGACTCAAACCAATTTAAATGAGAACAACCAATTAAGCGAACCATCTATTGATCGAACAGACTTTGACCAGCATTATCATTTATCAACCTCCTTTACCAACGAAAGCAACACAACCAAAACAAGCAACACAAAGAATACCGTAGCTGAAGTTACATCTAGCGTGAAAAAACCTACTACAGCTGTCAAATCTAATAAACAAGAAAACTATCCTCTATGGATTGCTTTCGGTGGGGTAATCATTATAGCAGGGGCATTAGTCCTGAAAAAAATGGGAAAAAGAACCAAACGTAGACACTAAATACTTTTAAAAATACGTAGCACGCTTGTCCTTTGCAAGCGTGCTTCTCTTATCTTTCAGCCTTAACTTTCATATGACATGCTCGAAGCAGAATTTCTCATTTCTTCGCGTATTTTATTTTAAAAGACTTCAACTTAACACTTTACTTATCGAACAAATGTTCGTATAATAATCTTGAGGTGATGACCATGTCTATGATTAGTCCAGATTCTGTTGAAATATTTTACCGAACGTATGATTCTTTAGTAAAAGACTCCCTGCCACTAGCTTTATTTTTAAGCCAAATTACCGCCAAGATGGATGCCGAAAATCGTGATTATTTTGTCATCCCTGCTAAAAAGACCGGTCGCAAAAAGGATATCTATTTTCAGTTTGAACGTAGAAATGACGAGCTCGTTTTCAAAGGCATTCATACAAGGAGGAAAAAGGATGGAGTCAATTAAAGGAACTGTCACGAAACTAAAAATCATTCAATTCTCGCAACAGCCTTTAGTTTATTTTCAACTCGCAAACATCAACTGTCTGATTGCCACCCATTCATTAAATTTTTTGGCAGATGTCGAAGCTGGTATGAAAATTGTTGTATTAGGAAAACGAAATACCCGAGGACAATTTATTGTCGCAAAATACGCGGTCTTAGGCAGAACCAAATTAATGAATGATATTCAAAACTATCAAACAGCAAGCTAAAAGCCAGCAAATGTGCTGGCTTCTTTTTTATCGAACGACCATTACGTTACATGGTGCGTTATTGACAACATATGCTGTTGTAGAACCTAATAATAACCGAGAGAAAGTTCCCGTTCCGGTAGCGCCCATCAAAATCAAATCAATTTTTTTCTCTTCTGCAAAAGCAACAATTTTAGCTTTTGGATTTCCATCATCAACGACAGTGTTATAGGATATATCCTCTGGGATCGTTTTTTCTAATGCTTCCACAACAGTACTTGCAGCTTTTTGTGCTTCCTTTACGATATGATCTACAGCGTAAGGTTCAGCTCCTAAATGATTGGTGTCAGATACGATTAAAATATACAAATGTGCATCATTTCTGCGGGTGACTTCGATAGCTTCCTGGAAGGCTCGACGTGCCTGTTCGGATAAATCAACTGCGACAAGTATTTTTTTGTATGATTCCTTCATAATAAGACCCCCTTTTTTCTATTGTAACGAATTCAGACTATATTTGTACAGCAAATAGTAAACGCTTTCTTTATTAAGATCTTTTAGGACACGACGACTTTACTAGATATCCTTTTTTAATAAGAAAACCTACAGATCAATTATCGTTAATAATTACTTCAGGATAAAATCATTGTTCATTTCCTCATATACCACCCACAAAAGCAGAACATGCATATACTTGTTGTAAAGCGATTCAATCATGTGAAAATTTAATACTTTTCCTATAACCAAAAAAAGCACCTTGATCACAAGGTGCTTAAAGGGGATGCTAGTCAAATAAAACTAGCTAAGAAAGATTGAGAGAGGTCTTCCTCATATTCATATTTTAACAGATTTCTTTGCAATTTTGGTGATTTTACGAATTGTTTTTTTAACATTTTTAAATTTATTCTGAATGTTACTAAATATTTTTATTCCATGAAAGTATTCCCTTTTTTTAATTACATTAGAAATAAATTATAAAAATTACTTTTATCAATATATTTAGCCGATTTAGTTCTTATAAAAATATCCTTGAAGCATATTACTACAAGGATATTACTATTCTAGTTTGATAATATTTTCACAAGAAAGATGAAAAAAATTAGATTTTTACGTATTCTAGTTCAACACCAGCATTTCCATTTTTGGTAGCAACTCGATAAGCAGTAGATAAGGTCTCCATGGTGGTAGGATCCAAAGCTAACTTAACAAAAGTCGGTAAATCTAGTTTTTCAACGTCCACTTCTTTCTCCGTTACTAATGGCTGCATCATCTTAGCAAAGCCGCCCGTGATTGAAATATTTCTTTTCTCGCAACGAATAGCATCTCGCAGCTCCATTGGATTCGCGACTACTTTTTTCATACCCATCACTCCTTCTTTTTTCGATAATATCATAGAGAGTATCAGAAATCAACGATTTTGTGAATAAAAACACAAAATTATATAACGAGAATTTCTGTTATACTCTTAAAAAGGGAGTGGATCACTTGGATAAATATATGCAGCGTAAACGACGTGGATGGGCTGAAAATAATGAACTCTTTCCATATAAAGAGAAACAACTTGCAGAATTAATAGAGTTACTTTCCTCAAAAGAAGCCCACGAACGGACTATCTCTGCAAAGCTTTTGCCAATAAATTGTGATACAGTAAACATTTTATTGCATTCTTTGATAAAGGAACCAGCCCTCTACACTCGATTAGCCATTACGGAAAAACTAGAAAGCGGCGATTCAATGACTGCTCAGCAAATGATTCCTTTTCTTGCCGAAATTGGAACAAATCAGCACCGTTTCCCAGTGGCTCCTTCAAAAAAGAAATCTTTTCCCTTGCCGCGAGATTTGATTGCTCGATCACTGGGACGTATGAAACCAGAGATTTTTCCAGTTCTTTTAAAAGCTGCAACACAGCTTCCAAATTCGAAGCTGCGGGAGTTGATTGATGCGATCGGTTATATGGCTTTTTATAATCCCAGTTTGGCAACTGTACAAAATTATCAATCTCTACTTGAAATTAGAAATTCATACAAATCAGACTTATTGATTCAGTGGAAATTTTTGATCTGCTTTTCAGCTTTTCCCCAAAGTAAAGCACTTTTAGTGGAGGAAGAACAATTTATTCCTGAGGCACAACGATCACTAATAATACTAAACACAAAAAGGGTTGAATAATCTATCAGCCCTTTTTAGATGTTTTAAGTTGTTTAATTTGGATTATAAATCTATTTTTATCTCACGACCATGACATCGCAAGGAGCATTATTGACAACATAATCGGTGGTTGATCCGACAAGCATTCGTTCAAGCCTTCGCTTACCAGTAGCGCTAATATAGATCAGATCAATCTTATATACCTCAGGTAGTTCAAAATAAAGAGCCTTTTTAGGACTTTCCACACAAATGATCATTTGTTTATTGTAATATTCAATTCCTGAAAACTCTTTTTCTAACAGTTTGAGTGCGGCTTTCTTCTCTTCTTCGATTATTTGGGCGATTGGCGTTGCACTATTTAGTAGTAAGCCGCTGCTATTAATCACCTGTGCGTTATACAAACGTGCGTTATTTCGACGTGCGGCTTCAACAGCTTCCATTTATGCTTGATGAGCCTGTGGCGATCCATCTACCGCAGCCAAAATATTGTAATAGCGTTCATTCATAAGCCTTTCCCATTTTTATTCTAGTATAACAAGCGGGCAAGCATTTGTAAGCTCTTTTTCACCGTGATAAGCCTATAATACCAATGTTCCTCACAACGAAAAATTTTATTCACAGAACATTAAAAAACCACCTCAAAATGACTTGACGTGGTAAAAAATGACTAATTTTTTTCTAAATACAATGACTGCTGATCAGATTCCTCATAGACTTGCTTCATATCAGACCAATCAACTTCACGATTTTGATACCCATAAGGATCATTAACGTAAACAATTTTTTCCTTACGATCAAAGCCAGTAATAACGGCTGAATGGACTAATGGCGTGACATACATACTTCCTTGATCTGTCTCCCACAACAACCAGTCATTGTCCTTTGGCACTTGGAAGTCCACCGTCGCGACGATCCAGACTGGTGTGCCGCCGGCTACGATAGCCATGATTTTATTGAATGATTTTTTGTTACTCGCGACTACACGATAATCATCCTCCACATATTCTTTAGCTAATTTTGCAATCGGCTCTACAGCTACACCCATCGCTTCATCTCCACCGGTAATGTCCCCTACGAATCCTAGATGGGGATTTCCATAATTACCAGATTCTGTATACAACGGCTGATAATCAAGTTCGTCTGCTAATTCATTTTTGTCTGTATCGTAACCGTAATACTGCAATAGCATCGAAAGAGCCGTAACCTCACAACCATTTTCCAAGGCAACATCATCAAACTGGCTCTCTAAGGGAACATCTAACACGATTTTATTTTTTTGTTGAGGTGTCACAATCCGTTCCGTCAGTTCATTCTTCCCTTGGGCAAAATAAATTCCTCCACTAACCACTGCTAGGAAAATTAGCAGAATCACGATTCTTTTTTTCTTCATTTCATCACCTAACATTAATAGTCCATCCGAAATTATACGGTTTATAATGAAAAGCAACAAAGAAAAGCCCTCGAAACAGCTAAATTTTAAGTTGTTTTAACCTTTCAATTAATAAAAATAAGGATTTGCTAGATACTTTTTTGACATTCATTTCTAAGACTGATATGTTGGATAAAATAATCTTTGGAGGATCTGACTATGAATGCCTTTACTTATCAAATTGATGATCATTTAGCTTTTGCCTTTCCTCAGCTAGAAGCTGCTGAAGAACTTTTAGCTTTGATTGAGTCTGATCGATCGCACATTGAAGCCTTTATTGATGTCATGGCGGAAACGAAAACGATTGAGGATGAAAAGGACTTTATCAAAATGAAATTGCATGGATATGCGGATGGTACCGATTATCTTTTTTTCATTCTACAGGGCCAAAAGATTTGCGGCTGTATCGATATTCATAATATTGACCCCAAAATTGGGAAAGGCGAAATCGGTTACTGGCTGCACTCCTCTTTTACCAAGCGCGGAATCATTTCAAAAAGCGTTAAAGCCCTTTGTCATTTGGCCTTTAATGATTTCGGAATGAACAAACTGTTAATTTGTGTCGATGTCGACAATGCTCCTAGCAATCGTATAGCCCAACGCTGCGGTTTTACCCTAACTAGTACTGAACCTCAAGATGCACTGCTTCATGGAAAATTGAGAGACATGAATCACTATACTTTATTGAAAAAACAATTTAAAAAAGGTTTTGACGAATAACTCCTTCGTCAAAACCTTTTTTTATCGTACGACCATCACATTACATGGAGCATGATTAACAATATATCCGCTAGTTGAACCAACTAGTAGACGTTGAAAGCGCCCCTTACCTGTTGCACCCACGTAAATCAAATCAATACCATATTGCTTCGGCAATTCTTCTGTTAATGCTTTTTTGGGATTACCAATGTATTGAATAAGTTCCATGTTTTGATAGCGACCACGTTCCTTTAGTTTCTCTAGGTATTGTTTAGCTCGTTGAGATTCCTCTGCTAGGATATCCTCCATCGGCTGCGCGCTGCTCATTAAAATACTAGAATCATCAATCACCTGAACGACGTACAATTTAGCTTCATTTCTTCTTGCTGCACCGATCGCTTCAAAAAAAGCGCCCTCCGATTGATCAGATCCATCCACAGCAACCATAATATTCTTATATCTACTGATCATATTATCTGCTCCTTCAAACTAATGAATTTATTTTTTCCCTATACCATTCTTTTATTATCAAGACATCTAACGAATGACAGTCACGCTACATGGGGCATGGTTAACAACATAAGCTGCGGTGGAGCCAATTCGAGACAGGCGAATTTCGCCTTTTCCGGTAGCACCAAGATAAATCATATCAATGTCATTGTCTTTTGCAAACTCAATAATTTTTTCTTTTGGACTGCCCAATTCAACAAATGGTTCCACATTCTCAAGTTCTTTACGCGCTGCGTCATGAACTTTTTTCAACATTTCTTTTTCAATTTGCTCTTTTTCCGCCGCATAGATTTTGCTAAAAGAAAAAGCGCTGGTGGAGAGTTCACTGTCATTAATGATTGAAATAACATTCAGTTTGGCATCGTGACGTTTGGCTGCTTCAACGGCTTCATCAAAAGCATGCTCTGAATGTTCAGATCCGTCGATCGCTACTAAAATATTTTTGTATTTACTCATCATTGTAACCGCCTCCTTTATTAAATTATAAAGGAAAATAAACGATCTGTGAAACGAAATCAACTTTTTACTTAGTATCTCCTTCGTTGAACTGCGTACAAAATTATCACTATTAGAAAGCTATCGACATAACTAACCATTTTACCCTCTTCAATCTTATCTACTTAAATAAATCATTTGTTTATACTATTCTGCTATTCTCTGAGCATTTTTCTTGTATCTTTTTCGACAATCCATTAAGGTTACAGTAGTTCATTTGTTTATCCGAGTTCCTTCCCAGGACTCCAGCCGTCGTTGCCCTGCGACGGCTCTTTTTGAGCAAAAAAATTGCCAAGAAAGCCTTTTCCTATTATAGTAAAAACTGGGTATTACCCATCCTTTATAGAATTTGTTTTTTTCACTTGTGGACCGTTGCCATCTTTGGCCGGTCTTTTTTTCGGTCCTCATTTTCTCAGTTTGACTACTTACGAGATACTATCTAGCTAGATCCTGAGAACGGTGAAGTTCAACTTCTTTCTTTACCGAAAAGGATTTTTTAAACGAAAATCACTTCTTTTTCTCCGGTCTTTGTGTGTTAAACTATGTACTGTGATACACAAGTACAAATGGAGGAACAGACATGTATAAAGCTAGTTTAAAAAATATCCTCACTCGAAAAGAAGAACGAACCATTGATCTTACACTACTTCCTAATGTAGGTGACACGTTGCAGCTAAGACAGCCTGACAAATTTTTGCTGGTTCATGGAATTACTCATATTATTGAAAACGAATCCATCGCATTCGAGATTTTCGTCGAACCGATTGATCGCACCTATTGGATGAATGAAATCTAACGAAAGCGAGGACTAACAATGATCGCACATAAGAGAGAGTTTCTCCATGTAGTTTAACCAAATACAAATTACATGGAGGAATTACAATGAAAAACATTTATAATAATGAGAAATTTTTTGAAAGCTACAGTCAGATGACTCGCAGTCAACAAGGCTTGGATGGGGCTGGCGAATGGCAGACGTTAAAAAGATTGCTGCCTGATTTTAAGAAAAAGCGTGTATTGGACCTGGGTTGCGGTTATGGCTGGCATTGTCTTTACGCAGCAGAACACGGCGCAGCTTCAGTCATTGGTGTTGATATCTCCGAAAAAATGCTAGAGGTCGCATGCAAAAAAAATACCTTTGACAATATTTGCTACCTTCACGACAGCATTGATAAAATCACTTTTGAGCCGAATAGCTTTGATGTCATCATTAGCTCCCTAGCAATCCATTATATTGAAGATTTCAAAAAATTGGCAAAAAATATGGCAGATTGGTTGGTTTCCGGCGGACAATTCATTTTTTCCGTTGAGCATCCGATTTTTACGGCAGAAGGTTCTCAAGACTGGATTTATGATGCAAATGGTACGATTGTACACTTTCCTGTCGATAATTACTTTTATGAAGGAAAGCGCAACGCGCATTTTCTCGGTAGTAATATCACGAAATATCATCGCACTTTAACCACCTATTTAGATGATTTGATGACGAATAACTTTCAAATTAAACGCATTGTCGAACCAATACCGCCTGGGAATATGCTGGATATCCCTGGAATGAAGGATGAAATGCGCCGACCCATGATGCTGATTGTGAAGGCGGAGAAAAACTAAAAACAAATCCCTGAAGATAATAGGTCTTCAGGGATTTTCTCTGTTGTGTCCATATTTATTCGTAGCATCATACAACCCACAAGCCATACCACCAGCAACAAGACCTCCGAGCGCCAATTTCCCTAGCGATTGATTGAAAAGAAGCCCCATCGCTACTCCTAACCCTGTGCCAAGAATTAATGACACTATTGGTAAATACCGTGTAGCTATTAATCTTGTCTGCTTCACACCCTCTGTTATGATCATCATGATCGGTGCAAAGCTCAACCCTGTCGCCAAAATATGTGTCAAAATCTCATCCATTTTCACCTATCCTTTCACGTATTCGATTGACAATTGTCTCGATTCTCTCAATTTGTTTAAGTGACTCTGTTAAATCGTCGATCGTGTTCAAGTAGCGCTCTTCACGTGCATTATTTTGCTTCATCACCCAAACTAATAAAAATACAAAAAGCACTGGAAATCCGATGCTTTCCGGGTTGTTAAGAACTGTTGAAATAAAGTTATCCATGCTTCATCGCTCCTTTAAAAATTAATCATCTATCTCCATCTAGACTTCAATTTCATTCAGAAGGGTTAAACTCTACAGAAATTTCTTTATTTCCTTATACGAACAACTTATAGCCGTCAAAGAGTAGGAAATCCACCTGTCAAAAAACCTCCAAACAATCAAAGCCCACGCTGTTAAATTCATCAAATATATTGCCTGTTCATCCCCCTCCATTTGATCTACTTACACTATATACGAACGTATGTTTGTTTTAGTGCCAAAAAAAAGACATCATATCCCTAGATGTTCGGCTAGTTCTTCAAAAAAAGCATCCCGTAAACGAATGACTTGCCGTTTACTTAAAAAAACTTGATCAGCTACCAAATCGAGATTAACCTTTCGATGATTCGTCATATAAAGCAATTTGATAATTTTTCTTGTCTCTTCCGTCGAATTTTCTAAACACAAAGAAATGATTCGCTGATTTCGCTCCAAGTTAATCAGTTGCCGATCAAGGGAAATTGAGATTAATAACTTCTTATCCTTGGTATCTGTATTGGCTCGTTGATGTGTCTTCTGATTATGCAAAAGTAGCTTTTCTTTTCTTTCCAAGTAATAGTCTTCCATCTTAGGATAATCTTGTAGGATGCCCTTCAAGTAATCTTTCTTCCATTTCTCCATCGTCTCTCCTCCTTAAAATAACTAACGTTCCCCACTGGTTACAGGGAACTTCGGATTAATTTTAATGATACATAGCTTAAAAACGTAGTTAACTATTTTTTCTAAATTAATGGTAATACATTTCGCGTACTTTGTAAATTTATTTATTCTATTTTGTAGATAAATTAATACGAATCGTGCTATTATAGAGTGAAAAGGAGTGTGTCTATGTTTGCTCAACAATTGAAGGATTTAAGAAAAAAAACACCTGGTTTGACTCAGACTGATATGGCAAAAAAATTGGGAATTGCGAAAACGACCTACGCTTCTTATGAACAAGGAAAACGAACACCTGATATTGAAACACAAAATAAAATTGCGGACTTCTTTAACGTTTCGCTGGACTACTTGCATGGCCGAGAATCGAAGAACTCTTTTTCAGCAAAACAAATGACTGTCGCAGCTCATATTGACGATGAAGTGACCGAGGAACAGATGGAAGATATTTTGAATTACATCGATTTTATTAAGCATAAGCACGTGAAGAAGGATTGAGCAGATGGATAAAGCAGAAAAACTTATGGCCAGTTTTCAGGGAATCAACTATATTTTCGATCCTTCCATGCCAGATGGACAAAAAGGATTGTATATTGACAAGCATGTCTACTTAAATCCTCGTCAAACCTCCGAAGAGCTGACAGATACGGTTGCCGAAGAAATTGCCCATTATTTAACTAGCTCAGGCGATCTAATAAGTCAGGATACGACTGAGCAGCGAAAACAAGAACAACGAGCAAGGGATATTGGCGCTACCTTGGTCGTCACTCCAGAAGATATTATTGCTTGCTACAAAGAGCGTTTTTCAAACGTATGGGAATGTGCGGAGTTTTTAGTAGTAAATAAGGAGTCCTTTGAGCATGCGGTCAAAGTCTATGCAAGAATGTATGAAAAGGGGTTATCCTATCAAAATTACCGCATCCTTTTTCGAGCAAATGGTACGATTGGAGTATTTGAATTTTTTGAATAAAAAATAAACGATCCTAGGCTAGGGTCGTTTATTTGAGCGATTTCAATTAACTATCTTCATGTCAGTAATCGTAATTAGTTCAAGGAAAAATCATTCATTTTTAAAAATCTGTTTTCGGATCAACTAAGCTATCGTAACTAATTACTGTTGTGAAATCATTCAGATCCTCTGTTTCGCTTTTTATGATTTGAACAATTGCCGAGTTATTCAACTTATTTTTTACAATGCCTCGTTGTGTTTCTTTTTTATATTCGAAAAATACCTCTTGGCCTACCGAGAAGCGCTCCCCTAAAAAAGAGGGATTTGGAGATTTAAATCCATAAGTGCTTGCCATGTGAACATCCTCCTTCAAATATTAAAAAAAGAAGATCGTTTCCGATCTTCTTAGTCATCCGTAATTAAACAAATTTTAGTCTTTTACAATGTTTGAAGCTTGTAAGCCGCGTTGGCCTTCTTCAACATCAAAAGTCACTGCTTGGCCTTCATCCAAAGATTTAAAACCTTCACCTTGAATAGCTGAGAAATGAGCAAACACATCGTTGCCATCTTCACCAGTGATAAAACCAAAACCTTTTTCTGCATTAAACCATTTTACTGTACCTTTATTCATGTAAAGTACCTCCAATTACACATCAAATGTGTTTATTTGTAATAAAAAATGACGTGTAATAAAAAAGTATCTTAATAAATATAGATAACCAACTAGTCACATATCAAAGTATTACTTAGTTACCTTACCACGTATGGAGAGTAAAAGCAAACTTAATATGAACATTTACCAACTATAACATCTAAAATATTAAGTTTTCAGTTTTTTTCTTAATAGATCTGGACATGAGGTTATTTATCTTGACTTATTAAGATAAGCCTAACGCATTCAATTTCTATTTAAATAAATTTAGAAATAGCAGAAAACACGAACAATAACTTTTGAAGCTAAACAGTCATCTAAAATAAAAAATATTAAACGTATTTCGTTCTACATTCTTTCTTATTGTCTTATTTTTCCAATATTGTGCATTACACGAGAAAATATACTAAGTTAATCTATAGCGCCTGAACCACAATTTCTACCACATCTCCAATATCCTTTCCTATCTCCTTGCGAATATCTTTTCGAATTCCTAAAATATAGCAAATACTACCATCCTCATTTTTTACCCCCATATTCACAATACTTCCATCATAGTCAACACCATCAAACGTCGCACGTACCTTGACACGGCCTTTACCAAATTCTTCCCGAACATCATAGGGAAAGATTACGTAAGCACCGCCTTTTCCTACTTCTGATGCATAGATTTTAGAATCAAACTTGTATTCCTTCATTTCTAAACTCCTCTTTCTTAGGTTTTGAAAATTTCTATTATAAACTTCTAAAATATAAAAAAGTCCGGCAAACACTGCTGAGATTGGCGTCAAATCAGTGTTTGTCAGACATAATAGTTTAATTGGCGGGAATGTGTAGGAATCGAACCTACCCAAGAAGCTCCTAACTCCTCATACTGGTTTTGAAGACCAGAGGGAACACCAGAACCCATCCACTCCCGAAACAAAATAATCATACCACTCCTTCAAGTTGGAATCAATAACAAAATGAAAAGAAAAAAAGAAAGAATTCACCTTATCTTAAATGCTTCTTTCTTTTTAAAAATTACTAAATTATTGGATTCAAAGTAGGATGATCTTTTCCTCAAAATCTTATTGATCGACGGAAAATTCACTTATTTCTTTATTTAAGAAATAAGAAATCATCGTTCGGATCAGCACGATCATCGCTAACTTGATAATATCCTGAAAGGTGGGATTGATGATTGATTCAATAATGTCTGCAACAATCAAAAATTCCAGGCTCAGCAAAATATAACTGCCTAAATAGGCTTTAATACACTTGTTTTTGTGCAGCACAGAAGAATAATCCTGCTCACTTCTCGATTGGATTAATTTAACAAAGGAAAAAATTGCCCCATATAAAATGATAAAAATCGAGATGGCATCCAGTGCCAAAACGATGGGATGAAAAATAAGCTGAAGTATCTGTTCAAAATTTTCCATAATAATCCTGCCCTTTAAACTTTATATCTTTATTTTAATCTGAAATAGATCACGAAGCAATCGGATTTTCTGTTGAATAATTTAGACTTTCTTAGCTCTATTTAAGTAGCGCGTAAGTTTCGCTGCTTATGGTAAGGACATTATTGATTCGAAAGGATGATTCTTATGATGAACTCGTTAAAGAAAAATACGGCAAACCTTTTGAAAGATACGTTTTATGACTTAACGGTGTTGCTTATTTCCCATTTGCTTTATCAAATTATCACTCAGTTAATGAACTAAATGGCGGGAATGTGTAGGAATTGAACCACCTAATACAATCCTTCTTTTTCCGAATAAACGGTGTTCCAGAAGTAGCTTCTTCGGAAATAAGCCGAAATTTCACAAAAATTTGAGAAACAATTTTCGGAAATTTCTTCTTATTTCTTGAAGCTGACCACTTCTGTCACAACCTCTACGTGTACTATTGAATTGGCGGATACAATGCAGCTGTTGTCTTGTTGCCATTTTTTGAAAAAAGACTGGTTGATTGATTGCCTTTTTCCTTTTCGATTGCCGTATTTTTCTTATCAAGATCATGATAATCGTATTTCTGCGGATCAATTGGTGTGAAGCCTTCTGGCGTGTAAAAACGTAAGAGATTTTCTTGGTTCAGCTTATCAGATAGACTCAATGCTTGTTTGACCTGTTTTTGTTCCTTATCAATCTCTGATGCGATACCTAAAGCTTTCACATCAACCTTTTCACCCATTTTATTCTCGTAGGTCTCGCCCCCTAATTCGGTATAATTTGGTGTAATAAAGTCGCCGTTACGGAAGGCAACTGTTTGATCATGTTTTGGTGAAAATAGGTCTGTACCGAATTGAATATATTTCTGACTATCGATGCCCATTAAGTGTAACAATGTAGGTAAGACATCAATCTCACCACCATATTGATGTTGAAGCCCACCATTTGTATAGCCAGGAATATGGAACATCAATGGTACACGCTGCATTTGAGCGTCATCGAATTTGTCCCAAGTCGTTGGATCTTTTCCTAATGCTTTGGCCAAATCTTTGTTGTTGCTGTCGGAGATACCGAAATGGTCCCCATAAATCATAAAGATCGAGTTTTGATAAACACCGGAAGCTTTAAGATAATCAAAAAATTGACGCAGCGATTCATCCAAATAATGCGCGGTTCGGACATAATCATCCACCGTGCTATTGCCTGTTTTTAAGGCAGGAAAATTAAAATTCTTATCGTCAGTCAAATAAGGGGTATGATTGGTTACCGTCAAGAATTTCGTATAGAATGGTTGCTGCAAATGCTCTAAATGACCAACCGTTTCCTTCAACATATCCTTATCTAAAATTCCGTAGCCTAAGTTTTCATCAGCTTGGTTAAAGTAAGAGCGATCAAAGAAGTTTTGATAGCCGAGATTCTTGTATACGTGATCGCGATTCCAGAAGCTGCCGACATTTCCGTGGAAAACAGCGCTTGTATAGCCCGCTTCCTGATTCAAAATTGCCGGAGCGGCTTGGAATGTATTGTCAGATCCTAATTGAGTAAATAAAGAGCCTTGAGACAATCCGAAGGTGCCTGTTTCCAGCATATTTTCTGCATCGCTGGTTTTCCCTTGACCGACCTCATGGAAGAAATTGTCGAAGGCTAATGTTTGCTTATTGTCATTTTCTAAACTATTCAAAAATGGTGTTACCTCTTGTCCGTCAACCTTCATATTGATCAAAAATTGCTGAAAACTTTCCAAGTGGATCACGATAATATTTTTGCCTTTTGCGATACCGTATTTACTTGGATCGGGCGCTGCATAATGACTCTTCGTATATTTTAGAATGTCTGTTAACCCATTACTTGAAGCGTGAGCCCGCACGCTGTTGGTCTGCTCAGTCTTGATCCCATCATAAACAGTAAAGGCATCCAGGCCTAAATATTTAACGATATAAGAACGGTCAAAGGTTCGCTGCAGCAATTGTGGGCGATTGGCCTCGCTTAAGGATAAATTGATTGAGAAGGTCAATGCTGCTAGACAGCTAACTGCCACTGCAAATGTTTTTTTGATCGGCTTGCTGGCAATTTCTTTGTGTTCAGCAAAGAGATAGATCAGAATGCCTAAAAATATAATTACGTCCAGCCAATAAAAAATATCATGCACCTTCATTAAGGCAAAGGAGCTGCCTGAAATTCCTTGTGAAACTTTAGAAAAACCAAGAATTGATTTGATCGTAACAAAATCAGTAAATTCACGATAAAAAATCACATTCAAGTATAAGATCAAGGTATTTAACAGATCCATTAAAAACAACACGATCAAGGCTGGCTTAAATTTTTTTACGTAAAGGAAAACGCCAAACAACAGCAAGGTTGTAGCAATTGGATTGATCCACAAAATGAAGGTCTGAATGGACCCTTCCACCCCTAATGAAAAATCTACATAATAGGCTAAAATTGTTTTTGCCCAAAATAGCAGACTAACTGTCAGTAGGATCAGCCAACGATTGCTAAACGCTTTTTTTACCCGGTTCATCCGGATCACTTCTTTCTCTATTAAATTGTCCGTTTCTACTATAGAGCAGAATATAAAAAAATGCATATTTATTTGTATTGAAGGCTCAATCTTATTTTTTGGCTTAAATAGCGGTTTTTCCTTTAAAATTTAAGGAAAGACCCGCGAATTTTATCGCTTTTTCAGGTCAAGTGAAAATTTCCTAAGACATAAAATTTTCACATTCTTAATAATTATCCATAAAATAACAAAAACACCTTCCAGCGACTAACTGAAAGGTGTTTTTTTAGGCTTCGCGTTTCATGACAATCCCTGTATATATCCATATAGTTAATACATAATAGATAAAGTATAAAACAAAGAAGATCAAAAATGGCAGCCAAATGTTGCTGTAAGGTTCAGACAAAAGTGTAGTGAATAACTGCAGTCCAAACAAGACATGCGTGACTCCTAACAAGCCTGGAACCAAAAATAAGATACCGATCTCTTTGCGAATTGATTGCTTCAACAACTGACGGCGTGCACCGATTTTTTCCAGCATGCTGTAGCGTTGGATATCACTTTTTGCACCAGATAAAATTTTAAACATCAAACAGCTGGCTAACATGGTTAGAAAGGCAATTCCCAAGAAGAAGCCCATAAATTCAAAGCCTGAGAACAGCGCATTGTATAGCTCATAAACCAGAGCCTTTTGATTCATGCCTGCTGAATTTTTATCCAACGTCGGATTTTTATGAAAATTTTCTTCGGCTAAATTTTTCAAAGCATCCTTATCTTTGGCAAAATCAGCCACTGTAATCAACCGTATCTCCGTTGTGTTACCAGGTAATGCTGAGAATGCTTCACTAGATAAAAATTGATGCTTCTTCGCACTTTGCTCTGGTAATTCCAACGATCTTAATTGATCCGAGGCTGACAAATCGTTTGCCAACTGTTCTCCCGTATAGCGCACTTCTTTCGTTTGACGGCTAGCCGTAAACTCCTTGACCTTCAAAGGGGCTTGATCAAATTGTGAACGATCATAATAAACGGTCTCATTATCCTCTTTTTGTTGATAAACAGCATCAGAAGTTGGTGTGATTTTATCAAGCTCAGTTTCACTAAAGCTTTGTCCATTGTTTAATACTAAGTCATAAGCAGAAGTTGCTTCAGTCATTTTCATGATTTCATTATGGAAGCCTAATCCAACAGTAATGGCACCGAGAGCTAGAGCAAAAAGCATCGCCACCATCGATAGAATTCGCGTATAATCTTGAATCCGGAAGCTTAATTGCGACAACGTAAAATTATTCAGCTTCTTTAAAGCGATGCTATCACGTCGTTTCAGTAAATCCAGTACGAAAATCAAAATTGAATGAAAAACAAAATACGTACCTAAAATAATGGTAATCAAGGCAATAATCAAGGCCAGAAAAGCTAGCTTCATTAATTGCGTCATCATGAAGTAGCCGATTCCTAGGAAAATGATTCCTGCCAGAACCTCCAATACTAACGTAAAAAGCTTACGATTAGCAGGTAGAGGCGTTTCACTAGCTTTTAGCAAATTCAAGATTGGCTTTTTCACAATCGTCATGGCATTTACGAATGCTGCCAATAAGAAAATCACGGTGAAAAAAATCAATGTAAATAGCACGGCTGAAGAATTTACAGCGGTGAAATGAGTGATTTTAATGTCTAATTGTTTGACCAATAATTGCTGCACAACACCGCTTAATCCAATACCAAGCAAAGTGCCGACAACAGTCGCGCCAACACCTACCACAAAAGTTTCAATAAAAATCAACTGTGCGATTTTACGGCCTTTTGCTCCTAACATCATAAACATCGCGTAATCCTTTTGACGCATCGTCATCAGAAAGGAGTTGGCGTATAAAATGTAGACGAAGGTAATAATTGAAAGTAGGACGGTTCCTAAATGAAAGATCATTACTACCGATGAGATCATTGAATTACTTTCCAAAAAGGTCTTATTCGTTGCTAGACCCTCAAACATATAAAAGATTCCTGAGGCTACTACAAGTCCTGAAAATAAGACCACATAGTCACGCAAGCGTCCTTTGATTCCAGCAAGTGATAATTTTAAAAGCATCGAATGACCTCCTACTGTTCCAGATTACCGAGAATGCTTAAAATTTGACGATAAAAAGCTTCCCGAGTTTGGTTTTCTCTTTTTACTTCTTGATAGATCACGCCGTCTTTAATGAACAAGATCCGTTGACAATAACTAGCAGAAAACGGATCATGTGTTACCAATAAAATCGATACTTGATCCCTTTGATTCAATTCCTCCATCGTGTCTAACAGATCCCTTGCACTGTTAGAATCCAACGCACCTGTTGGTTCATCTCCCAAAAGAATAGTTGGCTGGGTAATCAAGGCGCGCGCCGCAGCAACCCGTTGCTTTTGACCACCAGAGATTTGGGCCGGGTAGCTATTTAAAATACCATCGATTGATAAACGTTTTGCCACTTCAGCAACTCGCCGATGGATGACTTTGCTCTTAGCCCCTTGTAAGGATAATGGAACTGCGATATTTTCTGCTGCTGTTAAATTTTCCAACAAATTGAAATCTTGGAAAATAAAACCAATCTCGCGACTACGGAAATCGGCTAATTGATTGCCCGATAATTTGGTTACATCCGCCTGATTAATCTGAATTTTGCCGTCAGTTGGTTTATCCAATGTTGCTAATAAATTTAATAAGGTTGATTTACCAGAACCAGATGCTCCCATGATTCCGACGAATTCACCCTTTTCTACTTCAAATGAAATACCTTTCAAGGCCTGAGTTTTTTTCTGATTGCCTTTTCCGTAGGTTTTCTTTACCTCATTTACTGATACGATTTTTTCCATACTTCCACTCCTCGTAATTAAACTAAGAGGGTCATTTTTGATGACCCGTCTTCTTCCTCAATACAACAGTCAAGGTTAAATTAAACACCTAATTTATCCGCTGCTTTTTTAGGTAGATCTTTTTGTTGGACCTCTTCATAGGAAGTCACTCCTTTTTTCTTGTTCCAGGTAACTTTAAGAAACGCTTCCCGACGCAGCGGACGGTCTTTATTTGCATTAAAATCTAACTCTTTTTTGTTTCCATCCTTGTCATAGCCTGGCAACGAGTATTTGTAATCAACGTAATTATTGCCGCTGTCATCTTTTTCTTCCACTCGTTGACCATCTGTTGTGACCTGAACGAAATACTCATCTCCACCTTTGACGACTTTATCTGCTATTTGTAAGCCTACAAAGGCGATAACAATTAAACTAACTAAACCGATTAAAAATTTTTTCATAACTGATTGCTCCTTTTTGATTTCTAGAGCAACTATACAAAAATTCTGAAAATCCAACCATTGAAACCTACTAAAAACACCTAACATTTTTGTCATTTTGAAGATTTTTCGCCGACAAAAAGCTACCCTCAACTTTTTTGATACCAGCTTTTCATCCCAACTAACCAAATTTTGTTCCCTTTATTGATGGTCAGCGTCAAATCTTTAAAAACAGGTATTATACTAAACTTTTTCGTAATATTATTTACTTGAATCAGCATTTTATTATTTTGAAATTCCAAAAAAAGAATTTTACCGCATGATCATGCTTTTTCTTTAAATTCAGATACCTTAGACAGACTTCTCCCTTAAACACTGATTTAAAGTTACATGAATGACAAAAATGAACATAAAAAATAAGCTAGCCTCAACACTGTTTCCGTTGATTCTAGCTCACTTTAAGATTTCCAGACTAAGCACCTTAGTCTTAGACGCCGTTCATGCTCATTTTACGGCGAAGCGTTTCATCTGCGGCAGCTTAATAAACCAAGCTACTAACAGACAAGAAACAATTTTATCCACTAGATTACCCGTCACTGCGCCCCAATAGGTTGCAGAAATCATTTCCTTACCAGACGCTCGCAATGCCATGATGACGACATCCGTTCCTGAACCGGTAAAACCGCCAAACAGGGCCAATCGAATTGGTGCGCCAATCATTGGACAAATAAAGGCTAACAAAAGACCTGCGATTACTGCTTTTCCAAAACCAAAACCATTTTTCGCTAATAAGGCGACGATAATCGCGACAGCCACATTCACTAATGCGAAAGGAATCGCCGTCACTCCGCCGATCAGCCCCATCAATAAGTTGGTGGTCACACCGGTTAAGATTCCATAGCCCATTCCAAAATTGGCCGCGATAAAAATCGTCCCCATCGTATCTAAGAACAATAATGGAATCCGCAGCATCGACACTGCTTCTCCTAACACCACATTTAATCCTACCGCGATGGCACACATCGCGATCACTTTTGCTTTACTATTCATTGTCTAGTCCTTTCTCTAAAAAACGTTGCAACTGTTCATCAAAATCCCCTTGATCCTCTTCACTGTAAGACGTAGGCACCTCCAAATAATTCGTACCGATTTTGGCCTGCCGACATTCTGCGAAAAACTCTTCCATTAAGACACCTCGTTGCCCGCTGATGGAACAATTCGGGCTTTCATGGATGCCGATTATTCCTAGATACTGATAGCCTTCTGCTTGATACGCTTGAATCTGCTGAATGATCGGCTGCAGCATTGTCTGGCATTGATGACGATAATCAGGCAAATCACGGTATTCTTCATAAGTCATCGGCGGACGATCTCCGCCTAAGACGATAAACTCAGGACACGGCAGCTGTATCAGCGCAATCCCACTGCGCAACAACTCGACCGCAAAAGGGAAGGCTCCTCGTGCTCTTTCCCACCCGTGAATCACAGCATTTTGATTCAAAACACAATGAGACACAGCTACTAATTGCTTCTGTGGTTCTATAATCCTATCTCCTTTCTTTTTAGTTAAAAATCTCCTGCAAGCTTTCCTGAATTGCTGCGAATTCTTCTATCGCAATCGTTCGTACGTCCAAGAAATTGCAATCATCCTTGATCCGGCTAATGATTGGTGTAGCAGCTAATCGCAGTTTTTCTTGCAGCGTATCCGCAGAGAATTTACTACTGCTTAAAGCAACAGCATAGGTCGGCAATAAGTGCTCTGGGTAAGAACCGCCACCGATTTTGCTACTGTCCTTTTCGATCTTTACACTTAGCTCAGTGATTGATTGCAGCATCGCTGCTAGTTCAGCTGCTTTACATAAGCAGTCCTCTTCACTTTGTCCGATCATTTGTAAGGTTGGCACGGATTTTAAAGCTTCTTTTTCATCAAGATATAAAGACAGCGTTGCTTCCAGTGCACTTAAAGTCATTTTATCGATACGCAAAGCTCGCAATAATTGATTTTTCTTCATTTTGTCAATGTATTCCTTTTTCCCAACAATGATACCCGCCTGTGGACCGCCTAATAGCTTGTCTCCGCTGAAGGTTACAATGTCACAGCCTTGATCTAGGACCTCTTTCACTGTGGGTTCGTAAGGCAAGCCAAACGGTCGCATATCCATCAGTAACCCGCTGCCTAGATCATTAATCAATGGTAAGTTCTTGGCATGGGCCAGCTCTGCTAGATCATTTAACACCGGTGTTTCGGTAAATCCGACGATGCGATAATTACTGGTGTGTACCTTTAGAATCGCACCCGTTTCTTCGGTTAAGGCTTTTTCGTAGTCGGCTAAATGCGTCTTGTTGGTCGTACCCACCTCCACGATCGTGCCACCGCTTGACGTAATTACATCAGGAATGCGGAATGCTCCGCCAATTTCCACCAATTCGCCTCGTGAAACTAACACTTCTTTTTCTTGTGTCAAGGTACTTAAAACGAGTAGTACGGCTGCTGCATTATTATTTACTACCAGAACATCTTCGGCTCCTGTGAGCTTCTTCACGATTGATACTAGGTGACTATAACGCGACCCGCGCTTGCCACTTTCTAAGTCAAATTCTAGATTTGAGTAATGAAAGCTGGTTGCTAGGAGCTGTTCTTGTGTTTTTTCGCTTAATGAAGAACGCCCTAAATTCGTATGGATTACAGTTCCGGTCCCATTAATTACGCGTCGTAGTGAAAATTGTTTTTCTTCGAGCTGCTTGTGAATCAGTTCTACGACCTCTTTTTGGTCAATCACGGTTTTTCTAGTCCCGTCAACTACTGCTTCTCGAAAACTTGCTAAAACCTGCTGCGTAGCTTCTTTGGCTTTTCCATGAGGATAATTTGAATCAATCTGCTTCAATAGAACATCTACGGAAGGCAAACTTGCTAAAATATTCTGAATCTCTTTTGACATAGGCCACCTGCTTTCTTAGCGTAACGCCAGATTTTGTAATGCTGCTAAGACTGTATCAACCTCAGCCTTAGTGGTAAAACTCGAAAACGACAAACGCACCGTCCCACGATCCGCGGTACCCAATGCTTCGTGCATTAAGGGCGCACAATGATACCCCGGTCTGGTCGCAATTTCAAACTCTTCCCATAATAAATCACTGACGATTGCCGATTCCGCATCTTTGATATTAATCGAAAAAACATCCACTCGCGGACCGCTGAAATCACCGTAAATCGTCAGACCATCAATTTTTTTGAGCTCATGATAAAAATAATCACCCAATGTTGCTTTTTCTTCTTTTTCTTTTACCCATTGAACACTAGCGGCCAAACCCGCTAAGCCAGGGATATTCAAGGTTCCAGCTTCTAATAGAGTGGGGAGTTCTTTCGGCTGAACCTTTGAAAAAGACTGCATCCCGTCGCCGCCCGTGAGCACTGGCTCCAAAGGCAGATCCTTTAGCAGACAAACGCCGCCAGTCCCCTGTGGACCATAAAGTGATTTATGTCCCGTAAAACAAGCGGCGGCGATTTTCCCATCACTGAGATCAATTGGAACTACTCCGGCAGTTTGCGAAACATCAATAATCAAATAAAGCTTGTGCTCTACGCAAAACGTCTTGACCCATTCTAGATCCAGTAGATTCCCTGTAACATTACTCGCATGATTGCAAATCACAGCCTTCGTTTCTGGACGAAGCTTTTCGGCAAATTCTTGATAGTTAAGACGACCAGTTAATGCTTCGCTAGAAACCACATCAAAGCTGGCACCTGCGGCTTCTAACTGATACAGCGGTCGTAAAACAGAATTATGCTCCCAAGCAGTCGTGATTACATGATCTCCCGCCTGAATCAAGCCCTTCAAAACTTCATTCAGAGCGACCGTCGCATTATTTGTAAAAGCGACCTCATACCGTTTATCTGCTTTGAATAGCTCCTTCAGCTGATTACGGGCTTTTTCCGCCACACGATAACCCGCTAGAGAGTACCCGTGAGCACCGCGAGAGGGATTGCCATATTCACCTGTTAAAATCGTCGTCATCGCTTCTGCCACGACAGCCGGTTTTTGAGCAGTCGTAGCGGCATTATCCAAATAAATGCTCATTTATTTTCCCTTCTCTCCTAGCACACGATAGTTCTCCACACGTTTTGTAATTCCCTGCTTGTCCATATATTCAAGAATCAGCATGGAAGACTTACGACTGGAATCTGTCAAATCGCGAAAATCTCCTAGCGTCATTTGCCCGTGTTCTGCGATATATTTTTGAATCAATCCCACTGATTGATCAAAAACCTTCCCTAACAATACAAACTCATGGGTTAAGAAGACCGCCGTATCGCCGTTTAAGGCTTCCAAGACTTCCTCTGCATTTTTATCTAAGTCGAATAATTCTTCTTTTTTAACAGGTGTATAGCCATTTTTAGCAAGTGTCTGTTCGATTTTTTCTTTCGCGGCCTGCTGATATTTGTTGAAGCTTACTTCGAAATCGGCTAAAGCAATTTTATCATTGGCTTCCTTGACAAGATCCACTTTCATCAACAGGATCAGCGCGGAGATTTCCTTCTCCGCTAAAACACCCCGCATCCGCGAACGAAATTCTTCTAACGGCATCCCATAGCGCAACCGATATTGCTTATGATAGGCTGACAGGATTTCGGTTGCCTGCTCCACCAATTTTTGATAGCTAGTCTGAGCTAGATAGCCGACCTTGGTTTCAATTACACGACCTGCTGTTAACATCTCCGTTAAAATCGGCTGCAGCTCTTCTTTACCCACACCTAAGTATTCTAATAATTCTTTTTCTTTCGTAAACGGCTGCTTTTTATTAATCATGAAATCTGCGATTAGTTCATCTAAGCTGCCCTCTTCTTTAGCCTTTAAGCTTTCCAGAATTTCAACTTTGAAACGGCGATGCTTATGTGGTGCCGCATCTAAAACCTCACCCCCAGCAATGGTATGCATTGGAGAATAGGTTCGTAAAATGAAGCGATCCCGCTCTTTTACTGCTACCTGCTCTTCCAGCCGCAGTTGCAGGAATCCGTCTTCTCCCGGACCAATCCAGTCAACACCTAATGGGACTGTTCGTGCCATTACTTCCCGCGTACCAACTAGCAAGCGGACCCGATCCCATAAGCCGATCCCGCCCTCTACTTCAGGCAGGCAGGTAACTTTTACATCCAGCATCCAGGTGTCCTCCAGCTTCTCTGAAACAGACAAGACATCGCCTCGTTGGATTTCATCAGTTGCGATATTCGCTAAATTCAAAGCTGTTCGTTGCCCCGGCTGAGCGCTTTTCACATCTGTCTCATGAACCTGAATGTTTCTTACTCGCGTTTTTTTCTGGCTTGGATAAAGGTACAGATCATCCCCAGCATTGATGGAGCCATCTAATAATGTCCCTGTAACAACCGTCCCAAAACCTTTTACGCTAAAGACCCGATCCACATTCAATCGCGCGGAGCCGCTAGCTGTACGTTCTTGTGCTTCTTCTGAGTGCTCTTGAATTTTGGCCAGCAGTTCTTTGATTCCTGTACCAGTCACCGCATCTGTCTCGATTAAATCCGCTTCAGCTAACGGCGTATCTGCTAATTGTTCACGGATATCGTCCACGACCAACTCCTTCAAATCAGGATCAACAGTATCCACTTTGGTCAACACGATCAAGTAATCACGAATCCCTAATAACGTTAAAATATCAATGTGTTCCTTCGTTTGCGGCATGATTCCTTCCGCCGCATCAATCACCAGCAGAACCAGATTAATACCCGGCAAACCAGCGACCATGTTTTTAATAAATTTTTCGTGCCCCGGCACATCTACGATCCCGACTCGCTTCTTATTCGGCAAATCCAAATAAGCAAATCCCAAGTTGATCGACATCCCGCGCTTTTTTTCTTCACTGGTGGTATCCGTTTCGATACCCGTCAGCGCTTTAATCAACGTGGTTTTTCCATGGTCGATATGCCCAGCCGTTCCTATCACAATATTTGCCATCTGCTTATCCTTTCTGAACCAATATATAGTTTGTCTTCAGGCCTTCTTGGGCTGCATGATAAAAGCCCTCTGAGGCAATCTCTGCCGCTGTAAGCAAAGACATTAATGCCTCCTCTTCTTTCAACGGATATTTCAAAGAAAAGCCGCAACTAGCATGAATCTTTTCCGGTGTGGGAATGATTCGAACGGCAAGTTGGGCTTCCTTCGCGATTTCCTCAGCTTTCATGGCCTCCCGGGTTGAATAAAACAACGCAACACCGTACGTCTGCATAAAAACTGCTCCTCTTTTCATAATACTGTAATCAATAAGCTACAGCTTCAAGCCATATTCCTCTAATGATGCTCTGCACCCTCTATGGTTTAACGATTCTCGGTGCTTGGCGCATCATTTCCACGATGCGATACATATTGGTCACTTCGCCAACTGCTGCGGTCAACTCGTAAAAATTCAAACAAGCTCCGCAGGCGTAAATTTCCACACCTTGTTCTGCTAAGCCTTTCAAATCCTCCAGCGAATCAGAACCTTCTATCACAGAATGCACACCGCCATTATAAAAAATGACTTTTCCCGGCAATACATCTTGTTCGGTCAATGAATAGATAAAGCCCTTCAACAGATTTTTACCTAATTCATCTGAGCCGCGTCCCATGATATTCGTATCTACGACCACGATATAATCGTCCGTTGTAACCATTGATTCAGCTGCTTGAGGTGCTTCTTCAGTCAGAGCCGCATTTCCTTTTGAAATAACCACAGTATAATGATTCGGCGCATCCTGATCCATTTGATAGATATAGCCAAGTTGCTCCGCCATTTTTTTCAAATTTTGCGTAGCGATCTCATTATCCACCAGTGTTTGCACAACTTCATGCTCCCGCAGTGCTTTTTTTGTTTCGATGACTGGTAACGGGCAAGCTTTGCCTAACGCATCAATTTTAAACATTTCTTCCACTCCGATCCTCAATTGACTTTCGTCTTCTTGCGATTAATAAACGATCAATTCCTTCTCTTGCTTCTCGATGACAACACCAAAATCTTGTGCCGGAATATCGGCAGCTTGTAATTCCTGTACTAGCGTGTCCGCTTGATCTGCAGGAACGCTGACTAATAATCCCCCAGAAGTTTGTGGATCAAACAACAATTCTTCAATCCCAAAATCATCAAGCTGAAAATCCATCTTCTGTTCCATGTAATTTCGATTACGTTGACCGCCAGCAGTTAAAATAAATTCTTTCGCGCCTTGATACGCCTCTTCAAAATACGGCAAATCTTTCGAATGAATTTTCGCGCTAAAACGTTCGTTCATCATTTCATGTAGATGTCCAGCCAAGCCGAAGCCGGTCACATCGGTACAGCTGTTGATCGGGTACTTGCGAATAATATCCATCGCATACTTGTTCAATGTCTCCATGCTCGTGGTAGCTTTCACAAACGCTTCTTCACTGATTTCTTCAGCACTGTAGCCTACCGTGATGATGCTGACGCCCAATGGCTTCGTCAAAATCAGGTGATCGCCTAGCTGACAGGTATTGTTTTGATAAATTTTATTCGGATCAATCGTCCCTGTTACAGACAAGCCGTATTTCACCGACTGGTCATGAATCGAGTGGCCGCCAGCCAAGATTGCTCCAGCTTCTTGCACCTTTTCAGCGCCGCCTCGTAAGATTTCTTTTAATATATTCAAGTCCTTTTCTTCTGGGAAAGCGACAATATTAAGAGCGGACAAAACCTCGCCACCCATTGCATACACATCGCTTAGCGCATTTGCTGCAGCGATTTTACCAAAAAGATAAGGATCAGTCACCATCGTTGGGAAAAAATCTAACGTTTGAATAATTGCTAAGTCATCACGCAGTTTAATAACAGCGGCATCATCTGTCGAGTCAAATCCTACCAGTAAATTTTCATTGGTCGCTTTTGGTAAATCCGCCAGTAGCTCCCCTAAATTCCCCGGTCCGATTTTCGCATTGCAGCCACCGCAGACAATCAATTGTTGAGCTGTCTCCATGCTTTCCACCATCCTTCACGTTCTCTATTATAACAGTTTACTTTTTGTTTCTCTACGTATATTTCCATCCAATTTATAACGATTTTAATCTCTCATAAAAACGTTTTTAATTTCTGTGATGATTTCTTATTTGAGGATGAGAACAGCATTAAAAAATGCGTTTCCTAAACAAAATAGGAAACGCATTTATGCTCATTTAAGCGGATGATTTTAGCTCTTTATTGATGCAAATACCTCAGAGAAGCTCAATTTACCAGCAACCTTAACTTTAATATTAACGGCCTGCTTAGGCAGATAGGCCAAAGGAATGACTTCGACAAAAATTGTTTTCAAAGTATCAACGGACGCGCCTGAATCAATCGCTTCTTTTCGAGCAGTGTCGATCGCCAGACTCACTGCCTCCTCTTGCGTTTGATTTTCTAATGAATAGACCGAATTTACTTCACCTGAGACTTCCCCTAAAGCGGCTCCGATCGCATTAGCAGCATCATAATTTTCTGGAACAATTACTTCTGACACCCCGTTCATTTCTTTGGGCAGAATGATGCTGCCTCCACCAACTAAAATAACAGGAACCTCTTTGCGATCTGTCTTCATTTGATCAATCGCATCTTCAATCAGTTCTCGTATTTTTTCCTTTGTTTGATTCACTAGATTCACCTCTAAATCAGGTGAAATAGCTCCATCTACCGGATGATTCTTTTGATTAGCGATCGCGATATCTGTCGTGCACAAGACATCGCCACCAAAAGATAAACTTTCTTCCAAAATTCGATAGCCTAAGCTTTCTGGTCCGACTCTAAGTTCGTTTTCCACATGTACAATCGTTCCGCCACCTAATCCAATCGATAGAACATCTGGCATCCGGAAATTTGTTCTGATTCCACCAATCACAGTTGCTAGTGACGATTCGCGGGGAAATCCCTTTTTCAAAACCCCAATATCTGTTGTCGTTCCGCCGACATCGACAACTAACGCATTCTCCAAGTTGCTTAAATGCGCGGCTCCACGAATGGAATTGGTTGGACCGCAGCCGATCGTTAATACAGGATAACGCAAAGCTTTTTCTAAATTCATTAATGTACCATCATTTTGGCAAATAAAAACCTCAGCAGTCAGGTTATTATTACTTAACGCTTGCTTCAATCCACGAATCATTTGCTGAATCGTTTGTGTTAAGGCAGCATTTAAAATACTAGCATTTTCTCTTTCCAATAGTCCAATAGAACCAATCTCGCTAGATAAGGTTACCGGAACTGCTAACTCTTCTTCTACAATAGCGGCAACCTGTTTTTCCTGCTCTCTGTTGACTGGTGAGAACACACCAACTACTGCTACGGCTTCTACTTTGCCTTTCATATGTTGACAAACTTCACGAATCTCCGTGTCATTAACTTCAGCAATTTTATTTCCATTGTATTCATAGCCGCCTGAGACAATAGCTGTCTGCGCGTTCATTTTTTCGGCAAGATCCTCCGGCCAGCCAACCATGGGAGCAACCGCAGTGGTGGCTGGTTTGGCTAAACGAATGATTCCCACCTTGCTCATTTCTTTTCTCTGAACAATCGCATTCGTACAATGAGTAGTCCCTAACATGACCACACTGATTTTATCCGTTGGGATACGCGTTTCTGCTAAAATTTTTTGAATCGCCGCATCAATTCCTAGACTAACATTCTCCATCGTAGGGCTTTTGATTTTTCCGATACAGTTTAAATTCTCATCTAAAATCGCGCAATCCGTATTCGTTCCGCCAACATCAATCCCTAATCTATACATATCGCTTCTTCTCCCATCAGTTCTTCCACCGGTCTGTACTCTATTTCGTATCCAAAATAGTTCGGTCCGGCTACTTCTATGCCTTTTTTTGTTCGCCATTTAGCGTCACACGGTAAGGCAATCACATGAATACGCGCACCATAGCGCAAGGTTTCTGTCGTAATCGGACGGCCGGTCTCATAATCCAATGCACAAATCAAATCAGGGGTCGAAGCAAGAACTTTTCCGTCTTTTTTGGCTAGCAACAATTCATTTTGAAAAAGAACCTCTAACTCCTCACCTTTATTCTTACCGATACCGGCACACGTCGCACTGCCGCGTGTAAAGCCGCCTTCCACATTCCGTTCAATATTCTTGATCTTCCCTTCAAACAAGGAATACCCCTTCAACGTAGATAATAGACGCTTAACTGGAGCTGTAGTCTCTTTCGAATCGGTTAATTCTTCACCAATTTTTTTAGCTAAGCTCAAAGTTCCGCGAATCCCACATTCTTTCACGACTTTTCCAGGAAAAACATTATCCACCATATTGGCGCTGCCACCCATCACATCGGTAATCGCACGAGCAATTTTTTCAGACCATTCTCCATCTTTTGGATAATAGATGATTCGATTTCCCTGGCTATCAGCCATCGCCACAATCTCAGGCTGATAACCCTTTAAGAAAAAGGTAACCATTTGTGATTCTGGAAAAGCCCGACCCATGGCATCAGCATCCACGATCGGCAATCCCATTTTTGCAGCGCAGGCAATCGGCAGCAAGGAGTTTCCGCCGCCAATTTCAATCGGCATAATCGCTTGTGTTCTTTCAGGAAAAGTTTCCTTTAATACTTCGGCAGGAGCATAGAGTTCTTCTTCTGAAGCAATTTTCTCGTTCGAAACAGAAGGTGCACCAATCGATCCAACAGGCATAACTAGAGCATCATCATCCAAGTCTTCTACTTTTAAAACCCTCACTGGACCATATTTTTGAAGCGCCTGCAGCGCCATCAATCGACCGACAAACGGATCTCCGCCGCCACCGGTTCCCAGCAACGTTGCACCGATTGAAATATTTTCTAAATCTTCTACCGTAATCCATTCCATGAGTTATTTCCGTCCTTTAGTCAATTTTGTCACAATAAAATAGCAAAGCCCCGCCACTAAAATACCGTCTAAAGCTGAAACATTCGTTAGCGTAAACAAGCCAAAGCCGGCTGGCGGCTGACTAGTCATAAAGGCAACTGTACTGCCGACTACCCAAGAAAAAATAGAAATCGGATAATAGTCCTGCAGCTTTTCTTCGTAAGAGAAATCATACTTCTCTTTGTATAAGAAATAGTCAATCATGTATATCCCAGCAATTGGTGAGACTAAAACCGTCACGATCGATAGAAAGTTTTCAAACATGCCATAAATCCCAAACATCGCCATTAAAATACCCAATGTACCGCAAACAATGGTAATTAGTTTAGGATTAATATTTTTAAACACTATCGAAAAGTCCAAAGAAGCGGAATAAAGATTGTTTGTGTTCGTCGTCCATTGTGCAAGTGTTAAAACTAAAATAGATGGAATACCTAGACCTAAAGTAAAGAAAACTGCCGTAAGATCAGCCGTATTCATCACCTTGACTAAAATCAGGGAAATGATAATCATAAAACTATTCCCGATAGTAAACCCTACAAAGCCAGCAATCATTGCCTGCTTTGGATTTTGTGCCCAACGTGCAACATCCGGTGCCATAACAACTCCCACCATATACACACCAATAACAAGAGAAACCGCTAAGCCAAAAGAGAGGTTGGAGCCTTGAGGTGCACTAGCCAAGCCAGATGTCCCATTCCGATTTAAGGACATGAGGGTTGCAACGATGATTAATACAGCTAATAATGGAACAGAATAAGTACATAACTTCTCAATCGCCTGATAGCCCCAGAAGGCCGAGAGCATCATTAAACTCCCGCCAATCAATGACAACAGCCATGAAGGTGTGTTAGCACCCGTCAATTGATTAATCGCCGCACCAATATTTTCAGCAAAGAACCCAATCTGCACACCAAACCAGCCCAAAGAAGAAATCCCCATGATTGCCCCCATCAATGAAGCACCCTTCTTTCCAAAAGAGATTCTGGAAATCATTCCCGTTGATAGTCCAGCCTTCGCGCCAATGTAGGTCGCACCAATTGCCAATATTCCTAGAATAACCGATCCAATAATCACTGCATAGATAGCCGTCCAAAACGCCATCCCCTGCGATAATGCAACCCCCATAAACATTCCAGACAAGTCAATCCCGATAGCAATCCACACCATACTAATGGATAACCAGCGCTTTCTGTCCTTTTCTGGTACACGTTCTCTTTCATAATTTCCCGAATTTGTTTCCACTGTTTCTTCCATTTAACACCCTCATTTCTGAATATTCTGACAAATAAATATTTTATCATTATAGCTAAATGAGAATTCTCTGACTATGTTAATCTGACAAAATAGAAGAAGCCGTCTTGTCAATATTGACAAAAGCGGCTTTCCATCAGTCTTTATCCGAGTATTTTCGATAATAAATTAGATTTTTAATCAACAAATAACGCGAAGCTGTATGTGAAAAAGACATTCCTAAGCGTTCTTGTGCTCGTTTCAATCGATACTTAATCGTATTATTATGCAAAAAAAGTTGTCTCGCTGTATCATTAATATTCTCATCGCAATCTAAAAAGAAAACTGCTAACGACTCGATGAAATCCTCCTCTAAATACGACTCTAAAAAAATCGATTCCGTCTCCTGCGTCACATCTTTCAACAGATATAGCTCTTCTGGATAAAAACATCTTTTCTTCGGAAAAACCTTTTTACTGTCTTCGATCTGATCCAGAATAAATGACATCTGTTTAAAAACAGATGGTAAACCTAAAAACTCTCTACCAATATAAAAATAGTCTGTCTTAACATCATATAACGGAAAAATTGCCGTAGCTGTCAGGTCCAAAGAATTACTAATCAACCACTCCAGATCCTTTTCCTGATAATAAATCCTTTTCATTTTATAAGCAGTTCTGCCTCTTTTAGGTGTTCCATTTTGTATACAATACAATTTTAAAGGCTGATTCACGTCAATTCCTTCTTTTTGAGCTAAGAGCATAGCTGTATGAAAATCCTCTGTTTGACAGGCAGAGAAAAACTGTTGGCCAGTATTCAGCAGCTGTCCCTCGCCAAAATACTTAATCATTTTTTCGACGACTGTCCTTATTCCATCTATTTGCTTGTCTGCCAAGGGTTCTCTTCTAAAAATTGCTAAGTAATAATGGTGCTCCAAGGAAGACAGCGATAACTGAATATCCGTTTGAAAATAATAATTTTGATTTACCTCTACAGGAGTATTTTTTTTAGCTTCCTTCTCCCTTTTATTAGCAATGACCTCTCTTAAATTATGATCAAGACTTCGCGGCCACGCCTTTGATAACAAAACCTCGTCTTCCTGACTTTTAATGAACAAGCTGCACTTGAACTTGTCTGATAAAATACTTAATCCTGTTTCAATCTGATTCGGTGCAGGCAACTGTCGAATCGTCTCAAGCAAAACCTCTTGTTGAGGATCTAAATCCGCTTCCTCTTTGCTGATATAAGACAAAGCTTCAGAAATTACCTCGCTATATCTCAGATCCATTCGATTGATCGGCATTAAAATCAAAACCATTTCCAATTCGTTCATCTTAGCAATTACTTTTTCTGAAACTTCGGGCATGATCAGACCAACATAGTATAAGATAATCCCTAACTGGCTGTGTTGATGAAGGATCGAGATAATCTCAAGCTGCTTATCAACATCATGAGCGATTTGAGCAAAAGAAGTAAGAACCAGTTCGTTTCCGGAGTATTCCCCTTTAATCGGCATTCCGCCATACAGTTTTGGTTCAGAAACCTCCAAAACAGAAATCGTAGTGACCAAACGCTGTCTTTGAGATGCACCAGCGATTATCTTTGCTCCCTTCATGGAAGACAATCTCAATATATCCTGAACGTTCAACGATATTCCCCCTTCACGAAAGCGTTTGAATCATTCTATCAAAAAATGAAAATAATATCATTTAGTTCTTAATTTTTTATTAGAATAAACCGATTAAAATTTTCTTTCGCGTCTAAAACTCCTTTGTATACCAAAAAAACTACCTACTCAAATCGAGCAGGTAGTTTTGACGATGAACTTTACTGTGCAGTCTGAGCTGCGTTCATACTCTTGCGAATATACATTACACCAGTAATAATGATAACTACGATAATAATATAAGTAAGCACATTTAAATCTAGTCCAGTTACGAATTTAGCAGCAACAATTACCCCAATAATCCCACCGACTGTAATCGCTAAACTTACTTTTCGTGCATAATCGCCTGTCTTAACGAAGTTCAAACTTGCAACCGGCATCAAGCCAGCACAAGAACCCATCATTACAGGGAAAGCAACTAGCGGGCTTAAACCTAACATATAAACCATCGCCATACATGGTGCATACAACCCAACACCGATCGTCATCAACGCGCCTAGGATAAAGTTGATTACCACACCAATCACTAATTTGATACCAGTCAAAGCAGTTGCCGTATTATCTGCTCCTAAAACATCAATCCAGCCTTGTTGACGAGCGAACATCAAAACAGCTGTGATGATCAATGCCCAGCCCATCCAAAGCTGAACTTTCTTTTCTGGTAAGCCTGTAACAAATTTTGATCCAATAAACGCACCAACTGTTGCTGAACCAACCAAAGCGAATAAAGTCACTGGTGATACGTCGACAACCGTTGTAAAGATAAATGCTTCTACCAACACGGGAATTCCGTGACCTACATTTAATGTACCTGGTAATAAACGGTCAGAACTCAACTGTTTGGTCATATTCAAAAGCAATGTCGTCGGCGCAAAACTTCCAATTCCCAATGTATCCAAAAAGTCAGTAACAAAACCAATAATCCCTGAGACGATCCAATTTCCTTTTCCAAGATCATCTTTGTGTTTTATACAGTCACGTCCCATGTTGACCGTGTGCAGCAACATCAAACCAACATATACAGCTAATAATACTGTTACCATATTACCCCTCCTTCATCTTTATCCTAAAAGGAAACCATCCTTCAAGGAATCTTTCGGATCAACTAAAAATGAGTTGTATCCAGTGACATAAGCAGAACCTGTTACTCGAGGAATGATGGCTTTGTATCCTCCAACTTCTGCTTCTTCAACAATTTCACCTTTAAATTTCGTGCATAAAATACTTTCATACACAAAAGTATCGCCAACTTTCATTTCGCCCTTGCCGTACAACGTCGCAAGCTTCGCACTTGTACCTGTTCCACAAGGAGAACGGTCAACTTGTCCATCACCGAAAACAACTACATTTTGATATGTTGCATCCGGGCTGGTTGGTGGTCCATAAAATTCAACAAGATCGACTGTTTTGATATGATCCAGTGTCGGGTGTTGAATCTCAATTTGTTCGTTTACAGCATCACGAATGATCATGCCTAAATCATTAAATTTAGAAGCATTTTCTGGCTTGATTTCTAAACCAACAGATGCTGCTGGTAAGATTGCAAAGAAACTTCCGCCAAAAGAAATATCCATGGCCAATTCACCAATTTCAGGAACATTGACCGTTACATTTTCTTTATAAAGGAATGATTCCACGTTTTCGAATGAAACTGATTCTGCTGAATAGTCTTCATCCAAATGAACTGTTCCGCGTACGATTCCTGCTGGTGTATCTTGAACAACTTTTACTTCACGTTCGCCTTCTTTAGCCTCTACCCAGCCTTGTTCAACTGCTGATGTCATCGCTGCAATCGTGTTGTGTCCGCACATGTTCAAATAGCCGCCAGAATCCATAAAGATAATTCCGTAGTCCGCTTCTTCATGAACGGGCTCAGTAATAAAGGCACCAAACATATCACGGTGTCCACGTGGTTCCAGCATCAACATTCTACGCAAGTCGTCTGCTTCCGTTTCTAAATAAGCTCTCTTGTCAGCCATTGTTTCACCTGGGAATTTTGGAATTCCGCCGATGATCAAACGTGCAGCTTCGCCTGCTGTATGTGTATCGATCGCTGAAATCATTTTTGATACTTTCATGATTATCCTCCCTTGTTACCTAATTTTAAAAATAAATAGGACTTTGATGATTCATACTCATAAAATTTTTCGCTAACGTATTTGTTGATTATCTTTTCGCATTTTTAATTTAATTGACGCAAGCGCTTTAACTGCATCTCGATGATTGATGGTATTTTCACCAACAACCTCCGTCTCGACTCCGGCTTCTGATTTATTAAAATCCAATACGTGATCCGTAAAGTCATTTTCCACCACAAATTTCGCTTGTGTACCAATGAACTTGAGTCCAATCACGCTAATATCTCGGCGCCCGATTTCCTCTAAGGTATTCGCAAAATCCACATCTGAGTTTCCCCAGCCATCTGTTGAAGCAATCACACCATTGGTGCGCATCCCTTCTAACCACGCAGCCGTTCGCTGCCCGACTAGATATTTCATTGCATTACTTTGCGGTGTTCCCACGACAACGACTCCTTGAAAGTCAATGTCTGGATCTTTACCAAGAAGATCGACGAGCGGATCTTGAAAATGATGCAGTGATGTTTCTTTGGTTGATGGGCCAATTCCCATAACGCCACCACCTATCCATTATTTACGTTAAACCATGGAACGAATCGCCCCATCGCGGTATTCATTTGCTGTTAGAAAGACCGGCATATTGTTCATATCAATGATCGAACAACCACCTTTAAAGCCACTAGGTTCATTCGGATAGAGCAACATATCATACATTGCTCCCTGACCAGCCACTTGCTTGACTAAAGCAACTTTGGGCTTACCAGGATTACTACGCTCTTCATAAACATGTACTTCACAGGCGTCTTTACCCTCCAGCATCTTCATTCTTTCGCGAATTTCTTGAACAAAATCGTCCACGATCGCAAACATTTTCAGACAAAGCTCACGATTAAAAGGAGTCCCCTTTTTCGCTAAGAGATCTACATGAATAATGTAGTCCTCCGCTTTAGGCGTCCCTGCTCGATCCAATACTAAATGATCACGCAAAACACCTTCAGAGGAGCCAAATTCATGCATTTGTTCTCCATCTTCAATAGCCCCAGTCATGACGACTGAAACTCCTGTAAGTGTATGCGTGATCCCTGTACCCAACGCACCCAACACCTTTGTGGAGATCGGAATGATATCCATAATGGTGTTGGTTTCAACTTCATGTTGTTGCGGTGGGAGCAATCGAATCGTCAGCTTCTGAATAGTGGCGTCCTCGCAGTCAAAGTCTTGCTTAATTTGTAAACGAGTTGGTTCAATACGGAAGTCGTTACCTGTAGTGACTTCTTCCATATGAAAAACTTTGATCTTTAAAGTTTCGCCTCGCATCATTCACACCTACTTTCAATGTAAACGGCGATTAATAAGTAGCGTCTTCTACGCAAGCTACGCTAAGTAGAACTAGCATTCAGAAATAAGTCGAAAATTCACAAAAATTTGAAAAGCACCAAGTAGGTACCAATCAACATCAGTTCCTACGTCACTGTGTTTCTTGGCAATTTTAGGAATTCCCGTCTTATTTCTCGACGCTAAACACTTATTAAATCAGCCTCTTGACTTAGACGTGGGCAATGTATTCATAAGGTAATGGAACAATTTTCCCTGGCGTTTCGATTGATACTAATGCTTCTAAAGTATCCTTCATGATACCTGTTTGCATTTCAATGTTGTGTGGTTCACCGGCATTGGCACCCATTGGTACACGCGGCGCAACGGCACGTGGAGTCCCGTTTTGGCGTACAACTGGTGGTAATGCGGCGATTAAAATAGTAGGAATTCCCGCTTCCTCAATAGCTCTCTGCACGATCACGGCAGTTCTATGACAGGTTCCTCAGCCAGCGGTTAAGACGACAGCGTCGACTTCTTCTTCTACTAATTTTTGAGCGATTTCTGGTCCAGTCACATCGTGGAATGCGTCTTGGTCTCCACCGCCGCCCATGAATGCGTAGTGAACAGGTGCAGATTCTTTGATAAAGCCTTCTGCAGCTAATTCATGTAAACGATCTAACGGGAACATCGAATTGATATCGCGGTTCGCATCGGCATTATCATAACCACCGTGAGAAACCATCAAATCCTCTACTTTTGAAGTATCTGGTACTTCGCGGTATGTTGTATCACCCGCTAAATTGAAACGTTTATCTGATTTTAAGTGTACGCCAGCTGCTGTTGCTAACGCCACGCGCATTTCTTTAAGCTCTTTTTTCACAGGGGTAAAGACAGATTTTGGCGTAATCGGCACAAAAATTTCTGACTGTAACCCTTCAAAGACTGTTAAGCCCATGTGTTAATTCTCCTCTCCTGCTTCTTCACGTTTTCTTCTGGCTTCGGCCCGACGACGTTCATGCTCATAAATAGCAGTTTTATAATGTTCGTCTGGCTCTTCCGCCAAAACTTCTGGATAGCTCATTAGAAACCCAACTTCTTGACCGATCTCTAAATTATACTCAGAAATGATCATTCGACGGGGGATTTTAAGTTGACCTAAACGACCTTTTAAGTCGATTGTCACACTGGCATCGTGAAGTTCAACGATGATGCCTTCAAACATCTGTTCCGTCGAAATATATTTGAGTTTATTCATTCCATCCATTACTTCACCTTATTCTACTTCGTAAATTTCTTGGCGTTTTTTACTCTTAGGTAAGACTTGTTCGTTATCTACTAGGTCAATTTTCTTGCCTGTTGTTTTTTCGATGATCTCGATGTTGTTGGCTTTCACGTTTGGATTCCATTTACGTTCAGCAGCTTTGATCGTGCCGCCGCCCATCAAGGTCTTCAACATTGCTAGATCACGAATTGCATCTTCTTTACATAGGGTATTGTTCGACAAGATCTCATTTTCGATCCCTTGCATTGATTTGTTGTTGTCAACCATAGCGATCATCTCTGGGTTACCGACAACTAACGCACCCTGTACAGCTGAATAAGAGTCTCCGACAACTTTAATGCCGCGTTTACCAATTTCTTCGATATGTGAAGCAAAGTCGATATGGTTATTACCAAATCCTTCAGTTGTAACAATTGCGCCATCAACATCCATCGCTTCAATTGTCATACCTAAACGTTTAGAAACATAGTATTTTTCAGTATTCGCTTGCGGAGAACCTACAAACATAACACCGACTAAATCGATTTCTTCGTCTTCCATTGCTTCACGTACTAATGGTTCTCTCCAGTAGTGACGAGAAGTTTCTTTTGATGCTGGTCCAATACATGTTAATGCATGGATTCCGCCGTCTAATACTTCAGTTGGCGCTAAAATGACTGGTAAGTTTCCAAGGTCAACGTTAGGTTTCGCACCTAATGTTCCAACTGGTTCGATCGGCATGATCAAGTTATCGTGCATCGCACCTTGACCCATGATCTCTTTAACGATGATCACGCGTTTGTTACCAATCCGGCGTTTTTGTACGATTTCATCATGTTCTACAACTAGAGATTCGTCTGCTTTTTTCACTGCTTCGCGAATTTCTTGTGTAATGTAGTCAGATGCTTTATGAGCGGCTAATGGTCCAGGACGTTCCATATTCGCGCCTTCTTTAATTGTTACTTGTGTTTTGATGAAGATTTCGCCTTTGTCCGGTGCACCAGGACGTCCCCACATGATGTTGCGGTCTAATTCACCTTCAGATGAACCGAATTCACCGATTTGAACACCATTTGCATCTGTTCCTGTAAGAACCATCACGACGCCATCTAACACACGTGTAACACCATGGCCGATATCCGCGCCATCCATTTTAGCAGCGATAGGTTGTACGTCCATGATCGTTTCACTATATTCGTTGTATTTATCTGGTGTAATGATTTCAAAAGTAACACTTTCAACTAGTTCTTCTAGTTCTGCCGCTTCCGCACACATATCTTCCATTTTACGTAAAACTAATGTCGTACCTTCGATTTTCGTTTCATCGCCAAACACAACTTTTTCAATCTTCATGTGATCGCGACGAACAGAACGAACGACTTTTTCTTCTACTTTTGCTTCTGGAGCTGTTGAAGCTTCTGCAACTGGCGCTTCTGGCGCTTGAGCCGCTGCTGCAACTGGAGGCACTGGGGCTGCTGGAGCTACACCCATTTGACCTGCAATAGCCATCGGTACTTCTAAATCAATACCGCGTCCTTCAGCAATATGGATTTTAATTGTTTGTCCGCCCACTGGCGAAACTGGTGCCACGGGAGCAATAGGAGCAACTGGAGTAGGTGCTTCTTCGACAGGAGCTTCCTCTTCTGCTGCTTCTTCAGTGTCCTCAGAAACACCATCTAATAATTCTTTTGTCAATGGAACCAACGCATCCGTTGTTTCTTTCAATGTCGTGCCAAGTACTTGTTCGATTGTTAGAGTATTTTCAGGCATTTCTAATAAACCTGAATCCTCTAAATCAGGGAAGATCGCTGGATCTTCTAAATCATCTGGTGCGATTACTTTGCCTGCTTCTGCACGGCAACATAATACTGCAGGGTCTTTGGCATGTTCTTTAGCAGTTTCTGCTGTAATAGACATTCGTTAAATCCTCCTAAATTTTTAAAATTAATTTGTAGGTAATCGACGATATAGTCTATGCCCATCTGCCCGCAGTACATGATCTGTATGATGATAAACCGGAACTCCTAACCTAGGAGCTACACCCATAACGGTGTTCGTTCAATCGGAACAGGATCCAGTCAATACTACTTCTGCTCCTTGCTTCTTCAAGGACATCACAGTTGCAGCTTGGCCTGGACAAATACCTGGCAGGGCACATCTATATCTTCCATTTACTTCTACCATTCGCTTGCAGCGTTCTGCAGCGACAACTTCAGCGCCCATGTTATTAGCGATCTCGGTCATGCGTTCGGCAGAGCCGCCGCATTCGCAAATCAAAAGACCGACTTTCCGACTTTCTTGAGGGAAAGGCATAGCGACTAACACACCACCACTTGTCTTAGTGATCGGTGTCATCTCGTCACCACTTCTTCCTGTCATTGGTCCGCCAATTACGATCTCGCCATGAGGTTCGACATATCCGCCAACATTGTTAATCAATGTTTTAACTGGTGTGCCAATAGGTACATCTACGAAAACTGTTTCTTTTTGTTTTACACGACCCGAAACGGTCACGTCTTTGTCAATGAACGGTTTGCGGTCTTCAATTGCTTCTGCGATACGTTTAATCGTTTCCACATTGTCGATCACAGCACCAACCTCTGTAGGAAGTTGACCTGGTTCCAAAACAATGTCCATTACTTCACGAACGATCATACGCTCGTCCCCTGCTGGATAGATGTCTGGCAATTGATAAACATCCAGTGTTGGTTCATTGTCCACTGCCTTCAGCAAGCGTGTGACCAGCATCCGGTGTTTACCTTTTACAGCAATTACACCTTTTGGCGCCTTCGTCATTTCCATGCAGTATTTCATTCCGCGGATCAGTTGCTCGATATGTTCACTCATTTGTTTGACATTATGAGCTAATAACGCCTCACATTCTGCACCGTTCGCAATAAAAAGACCTTCTGGAATCTCGCAAGCCAGTTTCAAGAATGTTGGAAAACCCGCACCTCCTGCACCGACGATTCCCGCAGCTTCCACTGCCTTTGCATGAGAATCCGTTTCAGGAATGGGAACAAATGTTGAAAAATCTTGTTCCTCGTCAATCGTCAGAACGATATTTTCACCATCTACATCCACTACTTTCCCAGAAAAGCTGGCATGAATATTGGCACCTAAACCATTAGGCTCAGCGATTAATTGTCCTCGTTGGACCTGATCACCAGCCTGTACGATCCCTTTACAAGGAGCGCCGACATGTTGTTTTAATGGTATAAGAATTTGTGTCAAATTATTTCACCTCCTTGCTTCTTTGTTTGTTCGAACTTGAGCAAATCAGCCACCCGTAGTTCAAGTAAATCATAGCACACTCATCTCCCTTGTAAAAGGTCGTTTCTCGATTATTTTGATATTTTCTGATAAACAACTTGACAAATTGTAGATTTTTTTGGATTCTCTAATTAAATTTTCATCAAAAATATCAATTCCTCAAAAATCGTTTACAAAGACTGATTCAATAATATTTTTAACGATTGTGGATTGTCGACAACACAAGTTATGTATTTGAATATTAAGAAACCTCAATCGTTATTTCACATTTACACTAATTAATTATATTCGTTATTTTATTTAGCCTTGTCAGCAACTTAAATGAAGTTTTAGGACTATTTTTATCCCTTCCAACAAAATAAATCTTCTCCATTCATATGTATATAGGTTCACATTAAAGAATCTTGATTATTCTCTTTAACAATCTCATAATTGGCACGGTTCAAACTATTTTATTAAAGACAAAAAAAGCACTTGCCAGATTGAGGCAAGTGCTAAAAATTGATTAATCATCTTGTTCTAATCGATCAAGAGTTTTACTTCCAAACCATAACGCTAAACCTAACACGATAACAACTGCGGCTAAAATACCATAGCCCATCTGGAATCGAGAAGGATCACTTGTTTCTAAAATTGCATAAATTTTAGGGTAAATCATAGTCGCAAAGAATACCGCGATTGGCCATAGTCCTAATAATAGGCCCATTACTTTAGCTGGTGCTAACTTCGCGATAAATGAGTTGCCTAGTGGAGAGAAGATCATTTCACCCACAGACATCAACAGACTTACTAATACCAACCATAAAATTGATGTTTGTCCTTTACCGATGATATCTGCTAAAACCATCGCAACATAAGAGACACCTACTAGAATCATACCCAATGCTGTCTTTTTAAACATACTCATATCACCTTTAGGACGGGCAGCCATTTTAGTCCACAAACGACCTAATAGTGGGCCTAAAATGATACAAGTTAATGCATTCATTGAGTCAAAATAAGAAGTTGGAACTTTAAAGCTACCTACTAGCCAGTTTGCTCGTTCTAAGAAGCCTGCGCCATCACCATATCCAAAGTAATAGTAAGCTGGCATATAAGCTAAATACCAAACTGTCCAGAATACAATAGAAAAAATTGTAACTAAGATAATCGCTAGGATACGTTTTTTATCCCCCGAAGTTAATTTTGCATCCGCGCCTTCTTCCTTTTTACCGGCAGATTCAAATTTACGTTGGTCAATTTTAAATGGTTTTTTTCCTGCATCACCTAATGAACGGCTATTGAAAATAAACCATAGTGCATCAACCAATAGTAAAATACCACAAATTAAGAAAACAAAATTATAGCCAAATGTGGGAATTAACAATACTAAGAAAGTCGTTCCAATGAATGAACCAATGTTTACGAATGAGTATTGAACAGAGAAAGCTTCATTCAGTGCTTTTTCATCATCAAAGAGCAACCCGTTTACCCCGGATAAATTACCTTTGAATAATCCAGTACCAATCGATACTAAGATAATCATTATCCAAACCATAGTCAGGGAATCTGCCTGCCAAGTAAATAGATAACCTACACCCATCAAAATCATTCCGGCAGCCACACAAAGGCGTGGACTTAACCAATAATCGGCTAACCAACCACCAAAAATTGGAGTAATGTAAGTCATTGCAACGAAAGCAGCTGATACTGATGCAGCTTTTGCAGTTGAAAGTCCAAGACCTCCAGAGCCCACATTAACCGCAATCCAGATCGCCAACATATATTTTACCGTATAAAATGCGCATCGTTCAAACGAGAACCCTAATGCACAGACATAAAACCCAAAAGGTTTCTTTGTTTTTACTGGAGTTGTTTCCACTATCATTCCTTCTCTCTTTAAAAAATTAATCGTTCGCTGCGAGCCATTCTTCCAACAACTTCATATATTTTTCACGTTCTTCTACAAATGGCATGTGTCTGCTATTAGCAAACAGCTCCCATTTTGCGCCTGGAATCGCATCATACATGGTTTTTGCTACTAAAGGTGTACACAAATCATTTGTGCCACTTGTAACAAGTGTCGGGATAGTGACATCACGCAGCTTTTCGGTATAATCATACCCTTGTAAAGTACCTTCCGGCGAGTATTCATTTGGCCCCCAAGCCGTGACATAGCTTTCAGTACCAGCTACTTTTTCACGCCACAATGGTTCAGGATCATCCTTAGTAAATACTGGAGCCGCATGGCGTACCATGAAGCGATCATTTGCCGCCAGATAAGCTGGATCGTCGTAAACGCCGGTTTCTTCTGCTTTTGCAATGGCTGCTTGATCTTCTTCTGACATAAATTTGATCATCCGATGTTGTTCTTGCGCCCAAAGTTTGGCAGAAGGCAATGTACTAGAAAGTACCATACTCTTGATGCCTTTTGGTGCATAATCACAAACATAAATGATTTCTAACATTCCGCCCCAAGATTGGCCTAGTAAATGAACTTCGTCCAAACCTAGATGCTCTCTCAAAGCAATCAACTCATTGACCCATGTTTCCGCCGTCCAAAGTTCCGGCTGTGAAGGTACCGCAGATTTCCCGCAACCTAGTTGATCATACATGATGATCTGGCGGCCATCGACCGCCATTTCATCAAGAACTTCAAAATAGTTATGGGTTGATCCAGGTCCGCCGTGCATGACAATCAATGGTTTCTTATTCCCGCTTTGTTCTCCAACAACTCGATAATAAGTTTGATGCCCTAGATAAGGCATATATCCTTCTTCGATTTTCATACGTTGCGCGGCCTCCTAACCGATTACTTCTAAGTCTTTCGGATAATGGTTCAAGTTTTCGCAGCCATCTTCTGTCACGATTACTAAATCTTCGATCCGTACACCGACTTCGCCTGGAATGTAAATTCCTGGTTCAATCGAGAAGACATTGCCTACTTCTGCGACAGCATCATTTGCTCCTGAAACGTCCCCTGTTTCATGACAATCGATCCCGATAAAATGGCCAAGACGGTGAGTAAAGTATTCTCCGTAACCTTTTTCCGTGATGTAATCACGAGCAGCAGCATCAAGTTCAGAAAATTTAACCCCTGGCTTCACAAGATCAATCGCACGTTGGGCAGCTTCTTTAACGATTTCATACACTTCACGACCTTTATCTGATACTTCTTTATAGAAGAATGTCCGTGTCATGTCGGAAGCATAAGAGTTTTTGATTCCGCCGATGTCTAAGATGACTGAATCACCCGGTTTAACTTTTGAATCATCCGTTTCATGGTGAGGGTCTGCCGCATTTGCGCCATAACCTACGATTGGATCAAATGAGAAGCCGGTATTGCCTAACTCTTTGTAGATCTCGCCTAATTTTTCAGCCATTTCAGCTTCTGTTAGTTCTTGTGGCAATAATTTTTTCAAACGATCAATCGCGATCTCATTATCTGCTTGCGCATCACGCATTAATTGTTTTTCTTCTTCGTCTTTGATCGCACGGACCGCGTCAGTGACTTCCGAACCATTGCCTAATTTAGCATTAGGTACAAGCTCTAATAAGTGTAATAAGAAATGCGCAGGCCAATTCTTATCTACACCAATTTTTTTGTCAGTATCAACATACTCAAGTACTTTTTTCACAGCGTCGTCGGTATCATCAATAAATACTTTTTCCACGCCCAAGTCTTCTTCGATTGGGAATAATTTGTTAACGATCAATGTGTTTTTATTTTCTGGAGTAATTACTAATACTAACAACCGTTCACCAGGATGAATCCAGCGACCAGTTAGATAGAAAATAGTTGTTGGATCTGAAACTAGCAGTTGGCCATAACCTTGTTCTTTCATTTTCTCAATTACTCTTTCAACGCGACGTTCTTTCAAAATGTTTCACTCCTTCTATTGATATTCTTAGCCTGGCGGCATTATTAAAAACAGCTCTGTTTTCACGTAGCTGTTAATAATCCTTTTCGCGGAAACTAACTGCTATGCAACAGTTCGAAAACAACACAAAAAAATTGTGCAGCTATTCACCTATCACTAGTTTTAAAATAACCATAAAATCATTTGAATTTCAAGTCTTTCACAGAATAAAATCAACTAAAATTATAGGTATCCGCTTCCACTAGTTTACTATATCTTTCGGCTTATTTAAACAATTCTTTAAAGTTTTTTTCTAAATCGCCATTTGATTGGAATAATTATCAAAAAAATTGTCCCAAAATCTATTATTTCTCCAGTTATTTCTGCTCCTTATCTTTCTCTCATGGTTTTGTTTTTCTATTAAAATAATGGGATTTTCAATAACACTTTCTAAAACAATTAGTTTGTTTTTTCGAATGGAAATAAAATAAAAAACAATTCTGTTATACAACAAAATTGTTTCTACATTTTATTCACGAGAGTGAATTTTTATTCTTTTGCATTTTATGATAGGAATAGAAAAATTTAGGTGATAACTCATAACCCACTGTGATCCCTACAGCAATTGCGATAGCGATCTTCAAAACTTGAACACCAATTTGTGCGGCTTTGATGGAATCACCGATGAAAAAATTATAAGTAAAATTGTAAATTCCCATTCCGGGAACAAGGCAAAAAATACCACAAATCAAAAAAATTGTCACCGGTGCTTTTAAAGCAAAGGACGCTTCTCGTGAAAGATAAATCAATGCCATTGAAGCAATAAATGTCGCAGCAACTGGTGCAACCCAAAAATGCATGATCAGCAAATAGATGGCCCAACCGCAAGCGCCGATTACTCCGCAGTGAACATAATAGCAACGGGGAACCTCAAAAAGTATCGCAAATGAGATTGTTCCTAAAAACCCAGCTAGGATTTGAAGCAAAGTAGTTACCATGATTGCTTTCACTCCTTTCAATTTTCAAATAAATTAGCTAAATAATTGCAAGACAAGTCCAACTCCCACAGAAACACAAAGAGCGGTAATCAGAGCATTGATCATCTGCCCCCAGCCAGAGCTGTAGTCGCCATCAAATAAATAACGTATACCATTAACAACCGCCACACCAGGTAGCAATGAAATGATTCCACCAGTAACTAGACTAGTCAGCTGCAGTACCGGAAAAAAATGAACAAACAAGCAAGCTAAAATACTGACAAAGCCGCTACTGGTAATTGTTGAAATAATATCCGACATATTAAATTTCGGTAATAAGTACATAGAAAAGCAGGCTAATAGCACACCTAAAATGAATGCACCGATGGTATCCCAAAGACTTCCTCCAAAAATAAAACAGAAGCTGGCACTGCCAAAAGCATAGGCAAAAATTTTTAATGGATTTGAAGCAAAGGACTCATTTTTAATCTCCTGCAGCCACTCATTGGCATCCTCTGGGCTCAAACGTTTTTCTGTTAAGCGACGCGATAAGGTGTTGATCTGTTCAATCCGCCCCAAATTAATTGGAGAAATCGGAATATCCCGTACACGAGCCTGGACTGTTTGATCCTTCAGCCGAGCTGTCATAAAAATCCCATTGATTAAAACAAAACTATCAAATTCCTTCAAATCCAGAGCTTCCGCAATATGGCGTATGGTCGTCTCAATCCGCTTGATCTCCGCACCATTCTTTAATAGTGTTTCCCCAATATCATAGACGAAATCAAAAGCTTCCTGTTCATTCATCGGTTTCACTCCCTTTTTTACGTAAATAATCTGCCAAATCATACGTTTTTTTCATCAATAGTTTAACGTGATTACTTGTTTAAAAAACGACGACAGCCTCTGCCGTCGTCGTCTTAGTATAGCCTATCTCAATCTTATAATTCAATCAAATCATGAGAAATACTGATCATATTTTCATAGCCGTCATCCGTGATCAAGACTTGGTCCTCAATTCGGACACCACCCCAATCCGGAATATAGATTCCAGGTTCAATGGTCATGACCATACCCGTTTCCAATACATCATCATATTGTTCGTCAATGTATGGTAATTCGTGAACAAATAACCCGATACTATGACCAATATTCCGATACGTATATTGCGGATATTCTGTTCCCGCCAATGGTTTCAATGATGCTTGATAGATGTCTTTCACTGCGGCGCCATTTTTCATAACTGCTTCTGCTGCTTCTAGACTTTGTTTTTCAAGCTCATACACTTCTCGTTGTTTTTCTGACGCCTTTCCGACAACGACCGTACGTGTCATATCAGACATATAACCTTCGTATTGACAGCCAAAATCCATTAAGACAAAATCACCATATTCAATTGATTTTTTCGATGGAATGCCATGTAACAAAGAGGTATTTGCGCCAGAAATTAAAATATTTCCATATGGCTGCGTATCTGCACCCTCTTGTACCATGTATAAAGAAAGCTTAGCTGCTAATTCTTTTTCTGTTACCCCAATGCGAATTTCCGGTAATAGCCGATTAAGTGCACGACATGAAATTTCGCAAGCGTTGCGCATGTACTGAATTTCTTTTGGTGATTTAATGGCACGCATGCGGTCAATTACACCACCCTCTTGAACAAATTCCGCTTTGGTCTTCGAGGTGAAATCAGAATACATATCATAGGTCAGATAATCTGCTTCAAAAGCGATCGTCTTTATGTTTTTCTCACTTGCTAAGCGTGCCACTGTGTCCCCGACAGTCCGTCCGGGCAAACGCCAATTAATGATTTCATAATCTGGTACTTCAATATCCGCTTGTTCGGTATAACGCGGATCAGTCAAAAAGTATTGTCCCTCTTGTGTGAGCAAAATAAATGAATCGTCTCCTGTCCAGCCGCTAGTAAAACGAACATTTACTCTTTTAGCAATAAAAAAAGCGTCCAATTTCTCTTTTTCCAAATACGCACGAATCTTTGCTTCGTTTAACATTGTCACACGTTCCTTTCTGTTTTGAAGTTCTAGCCTTCTAAAGAATAGAGTAGCAGTCGCAGGAACTTTGGTCAACGCTTTCAAAAAAATATACTCTCAGCAACAACCATAAATAACCATTCTAGCGGTTCATTCCTCTAAGTCTTTCTGACCATCAGCTCTAGTTTGACAGTTTATCGCGAAATCGCTTACCATTGGTTTATCACATTTTTAAAAGGAGGTACTTATGGAAAAAGCTAGTCATCATACCTGTCAGCATAATCAACATGTGAAATCCAGCTTGCCTTTCAATCATAATCACGAGTTGAACCTTGCCAGACAAAACTGTGTTGCCTCGTTTAACAAACTTGAAATTATCCAAGAAAACAAAGTGATTTGGAGTCAAAAAGCTTATGATTTTTTGGAGAAGGACTGCCCTACTTCCGCAAATCCCAGTCTATGGGAAAATGCCCGCTGTAATCATCAGACAGGATTATTTCGTGTAACGGATAAGATTTTTCAACTTCGCGGCTTTGATATGGCGAACTTGAGTCTGATTTTGACTCCGCAAAATACTTGGGTGATTTTTGACACCTTGATGAGTATTGAATGTTCCCGAGCAGCGATTGAATTTGCTAATCACTGGTTTGAAGAAAATGACTATCCAATTGTTGACGGACACATTGCAGGAATTGTTATCAGCCACTCTCATGTGGATCATTTTGGCGGAATTCGCGGGTTGTTTCCTGATTTCACGTTAGAGCCAGAGATACCTATTTTTGCTCCAACAGGTTTTACTGAAGCCGCGATTGCTGAAAATTTGATGGCCGGCAAAGCCATGGGACGAAGAGCAGGCTACCAATATGGCACCCTGCTAGAAAATTCCCCCACTGGCTCACTGTCAATCGGGATCGGTCAAGGACAGTCTTTAGGAACGGTTAGTTTTGAGCTGCCGACAAAAGAGATTACTGAAAATCAAACGCTGGAAATAGATGGATTAGAAATGGTTTTTCAATTAACTCCCGGTACAGAAGCTCCCGCCGAAATGAACACATATTTTCCTCAGTATAAAGCATTGTGGATGGCAGAAAACTGTACCTGTACCATGCATAATTTATATACACTACGAGGAGCTCAGGTTCGTGATGCGACAGCTTGGGCAAAATATCTTCTAGAAGCCCAGCAATTATTTGGAGAACAAGCTCGGGTAATGTTTCATGCTCACACTTGGCCGCGATATGCAACAGCCGAAGACCCCGACGCAATTAAAGATTACTTAATCTCTCAAGCTCGATTATATAAAGGTATCCATGACCAGACGTTATCCGCTATCAATAAAGGATACACCATTAACGAACTTGAAAGTCAGATTAGGCTGCCAAAAGAATTAACGGAAAAATGGTACTTAAGACCTTACTACGGAACACTGAGTCATAATAGCAAAGCCGTCTATCAAAAATATATGGGCTGGTATGATTCGAATCCAGTTAATTTGGACCCGCTGCCGCCGATTGAAGAAGCTAAAAATTTCATCAATTATATGGGTGGCGCACAGAAAATTTTACAAAAAGCCGCTGAAGACTATCAAAACGGTAACTATCGCTGGGTAGCTAAAGTAACCAATCTGATCGTTTTCGCAGAACCAGACAATCAGGATGCGCGCCTTCTTTGCAATAAGGCTCTCACCCAATTGGGGTATCAGGCAGAGTCAGGTACTTGGCGTAATGAATACTTAACTGGTGCTCTGGAGCTCGCGCAGGGAACAATCAAAAATCCCGATCATTATGCCAATGGATCTCAGGATCTGATCAGTCATCTCACTGGGGAAATGGTGCTCAATTATTTAAGTTTACTCACTATCCCTAGCGACAAACAGCTTTCTGGTATAGTTGTTTTTGAAGATGATTGGACTTTTGAAAATGGCGCATACAAACAACGAAGCTCTTGTTACCAACTTGATTATTGGCGAGGAATCTTAACTTACTTTCCAATTAATTCAACCAATTTAGCTTCACCAGAATATCTTTATCGTGGAAACAGAATACCTTTTATGAATCAGCTTCTCTATACGAAAACAGAGGAACTAAAAGAATGGCGTCAGCTATTTGAAATAAATCCTGACGAACGTTACTTCAATATTATTGAACCTTAATAAAATGGAACAACCAAAAAGCAGCAGAAATTTTCTATTGAGAATTTCTGCTGCTTTTTATTTACGTCGATGGCGACTCATCCGAGTCATTGGTGCATCAGATGAGGGTCTATCTGTTTTGGTTTCAACCGTTCGTTTTGGTTCACGTGACGGACGAGCTTCTTTTCGGGTTAAAATTTCTTGCTTTGGTTTGGCAACACGCGGCTGCACATCTGAATTTTCAGCCTTTTTACGATCTGCTGCTTTTCTTAATTCTGAAACATCTCGTGTAGCGCTCTTTTCTTCTGTTTTTACTGAAGGTTTTTTAGTTCGCTTCGGCAATTCAGGAAATTTAAAGGATTTAATTGTTTGCTCTTCGTGGAAAAAGGGAATTCGTTGTAAAAACAAGTTGCCCAGATATCCCGCTAACCAGATCCACAAAAATAATTCCACTGGAAACAGTAATAAAAATAAACAGGCTGTAGCAAATGGCTGCTTCAAGATTACTGCACAAGCGCTAGCTGTAAAAACAGCTACCAATAAGCCAGGTGAGTACGGCGATAGATTCGCAAAAGCCAATGCAACGGCGATACTTCCAAAAATCATCGGAAAGATTGTTCCGCCACGCCAGTTGCAGGCCAGACAAATCATCGTAATCGCTACCTTACCAAATCCGATTAATAGCAGAATGAAAAAACTCATCGTTTCTGCCTGACGAGTAAAAGACAAGAGACTATGCTCGCCGGAAAATAAAAAGTATGGAGAGATCGTTCCCAATAATCCTAGAAGTACTCCCGCTAAAATAGCTAACGGCAGTGGATTTTTGATCCGCTGATTCAGCTTATCGCCCTTTTCTTGTAAAACTAAGAAAAATTTCCCAAAAAGCGCGCCTAAAATAATCATGGGAATAACCAGCAGCAAACCTTGCCAAGTAAAACTGCTCTCCATTCTGCGAATCGCAAACACTTGCTCTTGGTTAGGAAAGAGATTGTACGCTAAAAGATAACCAATGAAACCTGTAAACGTCGTAAAAATGTATAAAACGTATTTTTTAAGTTTACTTTCCGTCACCACTTGCCAATTATCACGTTCCACCGAACGTCCCACACCGAACAATGGTGTCATAAAGATAACACCCATGGATGTCCCGATGCTAAACTCGATCATATCGGTTCGCTGGTCAGCGGAGAGCTTCCTCCGATCAGCCATATACGTGACGAGACCACCAATGATTGCTACCAGAGCCGCTTCAGGCCCTAAGCTTGCGCCAAATAGCAACACGATCAAAGCGCCTAGTAAATTTCGAATCAGCTTTCCATCGTGATAATCGACTCGCTGTGTTTCTTGAAACTCATCAAAAGATTCTTGCAAGGTTCGGGGGTACCGTCCAAACGTTTTAACAAAAAAACCAATAGCTACCCCACCAATCGTACAAAGAATCAAAGGATAAAAGCGCGGATCACCCAGCGCTTTAGGCAGTGTCTGCCATAAAAGTTGATGACCTACCTCTGCCAGCCCCATAAATAAAGCTATAATGACTCCTACAGCTAATCCTAAAAGCCCACTATAACCAAAAAGTGCTAGTTTAAACTTATTCATAAAATTAACCTTTCTATACTGATAGACTCCGCTACATTATATCAAAGGTTTTCGTTCTTAGGAGACCTTTTTAGAGACTTTTTGCGTTTTTTCAAGCTTTTGCCGCAGATTTTTTTGCTGAATAATTAATTGAACCGATGAAAGCGTTTGTTTAAGATCAGCGGTTAGCTCGTAATGATCAATTAAGTATTGTCGAGTTTTCTCGGTAAAGAAGCCCTTCATGAAGGCAAAAAAGAACCCTTCTGGATTTTTAACCGTTTTATAACGATACATTTGTTCGATAGCCTTAGCAATTGCATCCCCAATGTCAGCCTTGAAATATTCGTTGTGTTCAAAGGTTAATACTTCAGCTTCTGCTGGTAATCCTGCTTGGATATATTGCTGTGTGCTGGCATATTTAGCTTTGAAAATAGTATCAACAAACCAACGTGCCTTTTGATAATTTCCCTCGCAAAATGGTAGAAATCGTTGAAAAGCTTGCTGTGGTAATAAATGAGCGTAACGAGCATTCAGGCCTTCGATTAAACTTTGATCCTGCGAAGTAGCTGTGTTTTGCGGCGACTTGCTGGTTACTTTTGTTGCATTTGTGGTTTGTTTTGCTAAATGTTTTTGTGTACTTGTAAGCAAATCTTGCGAGCTCCTAGACGCAGATTCTGCTTGTCTATCCACAGTGGATAACTCGGCTTTTTTTTCGGGAACTGAGTTTTCCACAGGAGTTAAGGTTTTTGTGCTCATATAATTTTTAAAAGACAATTGAACAACCATTCCCTTTTCAGGGGCTTTAGGATTAGAAACATAGATACGATAGTTCTTTAACCCATGACGCAGAACCTGAATTAAGCCCGCTTTTATCAATACATTTTTCAAAGTTGTTATTTTTCGTTCAGACACACGTAACAAAGCTGCCGCTTCTTCGTTTGAAAAATAGATATAAGGAATCCCTGCTTCATCTAGCCAGCTTCCGTCTTTTTGGGAATTGTAAATACTGCAAGTCATGCGCATTGTGTAAAGGGCATGGAGCATCATTGCTTCAATAGAAAGCTTTTCATATTGTGGATTATTAATTAAATTCATATCAATCGGAATATAATTTCCATTGGGTAAGTTTGTTGCTGTCATGATATTTTCTAAATTTGTGGACACGACAAAAAACCTCCTTGTTCACTCTCAAAATTATTTACGAAAGTTTTAAAGGAATGCTTACTGTCACAAGATATTTGATTGAGAAAGTATCCAAAATATGGTATACTTAATAGAAGGTTAGGCAAACGCCAATTTTTCTAACCCTTAAACGTTTATCTAAATGTGACAGGCTAATTCGCCAAAATTAGCTCAAACCTTTGAGTTTAAAGATCGCCAAATCTTTAAACTCTTTTTTTCGTTTTTTTCTACATGTATAGAATAATGGATTAAAAGCCTGTTGTAAAGCGATTCCCTACCATCTTTTTTTAGAGTAAACTTTTATTATGTTTATAAAACAAATTAAGGTTTACTATAATATAGAGATAAAAACAATTTTGGTTTACTTTATTAAAGGATATAAAAGTATTTATAGTAAACCTTAAATTAAGTATTGTCTTCCCCCTGTTCGAGTTGTAATGTGGATAAAAAGTAATGTGGATAAGGACTTCTTTAGTTATCCACAGCTTACATAGAGAAAGCTCGTCTTTAGGAAAAAGTAAACTTTAAAAAATAATAAACAATAATAAAGGTAAACTTAAATAACAGATAACTTTTAAAAAAGTAAACCGTAATGCAAGATGAACTCTACATTACGGTTTACTTTTTTTGTGTCTATTTCTCATCATTTTCTAATTCTTTGAATAATTTTTGGTACTTTGGCTTCTCTTTATACTCTTCCATCGAGGCTTCTTCAAGTTGATTTAAGAAACTTCGATCATCTCTTGAAAGACCTTTTTCAAGATAATAGTCGTATAAGAAGTCAATCATTTTATCTGGTGTATACCCATCAAACTTTGCATTGATTAAATTTTGCATGCGAATCTTAGTTCGGGCAGAGATTTTTTGCATTTCTAAAGCTTTTAAACGTGGATCGTAATATTGACGTTTCCGACCTCTCTTCCCTGCTTCTGATTCTTGGGGTTGAGGAGGATGTTGCTGAATTTGATTTCTCTCATTTAATTGTCTCGATTCATCGTGAAATGAAGAACGACGAAAATCTGTTTCTGGGCTTAGCGTGCGTTTTGCTAAGAGGTCTTGAGAGCTAGGTTTCTTCTCTTCTTTATCTTGATTGGAATACTCAGACATTTTTTCAATGCCTTTATTCTTTTTATTCGCCGTTAAAAGCGAATCTAGCTTCATTTTTTTCGCCATTTAACGTCTCCCCTACTCTTCACCGCTCAATATGAGGCGATGTTCATCAATTTCGTCCAAAATATTGACGAAAACCTCGTGTGCGCGCTTGTCCCATTGCTCAACTTTACCGTTTTTGTTGATTTCATAGGTTATTCCGGACCCATCGTAGCGTTTCAAACGGCTTTGATTTAACACAACCGTATCTAAAAGATGTGCACCGTAGATTTCTCTTGCTGCAGTATAGATCTCTTGGTCAACGGAGTCCCGCTTTTGCATCATAAATGGAACAATCCCTACGACTTCAAGATCTGTTTCGTACTGTTCAATGAAGAAATTCATGTAATCAATGTAATTTTGCGCTCCTTTGAGTGATTTCACCTGTGTTTGCAAAATGACGATAACATATTCTGCTACATACATGGCGGCATTTGAATAAGTGCTGATTGTCGGAGGAACATCAATATAGATGACATCATAAATACTCTTAAGTGGTTCGATCAATTCCTCCATGTATTTAAATTGAGACAATTTATCGCCAGGATATTTCTCAATCATATAATCAGGAAAATCAGAAAATGAAATATTCGCCGGGATCAGATCCAAATTCGGAATGATCTGGTAAATTGAGGACTGAATATCACCAGAACGAACAGCCTCCCAAATGGTTGCATCAAATTCGTCAGGCAAGGTATCATTGCCAAAATTTTCAGCAGTTAGCGACAATACGTCACTTGTATTCCCTTGAGGGTCCAAATCAATAACTAATGTCTTACGATCTTTCCGAAAAGCACTCTCGAAGGAAAGCATTTGAACGGTCGTCGATTTGCCTACGCCCCCTTTAAAATTCCCTACTACATATGTCTCAGCTTTTTTTGGCATACTAATTCTCCAATCGTAATTTCTCAATTTAAAGTTTACTATAAAACGATAATAATATCAATAAGGTTTACTATAATTCATTAAATGAGGTAAACTATAATTTGCTATGGAGATAAAGTTTACTGTAATTGCATAGAATAGAGTAAACTTTAATTAAGAAATAAAGTATACTCCATTGTATAAATTGAGGTAAACTTCATCTGATATATAGTTTACCTCAATTGGTTATTTGAGTTAACGCTTTTCTATATAAGAGTATACTTGAATTTAATAAAAAGTAAACTTTATCTATAGTAATATCCTTTAATTTCAACATTTGTCTTTTAAAAAAGTCTACTTTAAAAAGAATATAGGTAAACCAATGATTATTTAAAAGTAAACTCTATATATTTTCTACCCTTAATAAAGTAAACCGTTTTAAATAAAAGTAAACTGCATTTATCACGATTAAGGTAAACTATTTGTTCTTATAAAAGTAAACTCTAAAATTATCAATGTTATGAGGTAAACTTTTTCTATATGAAATTAAGTAAACTTTTTTGAATAAGAAAGTTTACTTAAATATTCTAAATTGAAGTTTACCTATAAATAAAAAGTCAACTTTAAATCGAATGTTTAAGGTGAACTGTATAATATAAGTTTAAAGTAAACCTTATTTAATTAGAGTAAACCTCAATACTTAATAGGGTTTACTTCATTTAAAATAAATTGAAGTAAACTGTGAATTTTATCTATTATATAAAAGGAATCGAGATTAAAATAACTACTTAGAAACAGTGGTAATTGAAACAGCGATGAGAGGCATATTTCAGTAGGATATTTAAGGTAAACTTAAAAATAAAATAATCTATTTGATAAAGTAAACTTTAAATTAAAGAAATTCATCTAGTATAATGATATTAGAGTAAACCTTTATTTAAAATATTAAAAGGTAAACTTTAAATAAAATGCTTAATTAACAGCGTTATTAGAGGTGAACTCTATTAATAGATAAAAATTTATTGTATTTAAAGTAAACTATATATTGGGAATGATAAAAGGTAAACTTAAATAAAATAAGCCATTGAGGTATACCTCAATGGCTTAAAAGTAAACTTTATAAAAATTCTATCGTTTGAATCGCTCGATAGATTTGATCCGCGGTGATATGAGGATCAACCATATTAAAGGTTTCATTTGACGAGGCGGCATGTTCGATTACTGGTGTTAAAGCGCTCTTTGATGTGTCGAAGACTTCCAGATCTTTCAGTTTTAAAGGCAACCCGATTTTTTTATAAAAGGGTCTAAGCTTTTCGATTTCTTCTAGGTCTTTTGTGTGTGCTAGTTGGACCAAAATACCATAGGCGACTTTCATGCCATGAAGCTGATTATGAGTTGCTTCTAAATAAGATAGACCATCATGGACAGCATGAGCTCCCCCAGAGCGGCCATAGGATGCAGCAAACCCGCCTGTTTCTCCAGCTAAACCAATGATTGTATCGGTAACACGACTGAAGGCAGAGGTTGCTTGGTGATTTTCAAGGTCTTTGATAGCAGGAATGGCATCTTCTAAAAGAAGCTGCTGAATGGCTTTCGCACTGGCGATCCCAAGTCGCACATAAGCGGATTTTTCATCTTCAGCTAGATTTCTTGTAATTCCTTCAATTTCATACCATTTTGCTAGTGTATCACCGATACCGGCAACAAAGTAATCTTTTGGTGTTGCTAATAGGAAGTTTGAATCTACGAGTGTTAAGAAGGGTGCGCGTTTCATAAATCCCATCGCTTTAAATGTCCGATTCGGATGATAGACTGCGACAATTGGAGTAAATGGAGCACAATTAGAGATCAATGTAGGAATCACCATTAACTCGGCGTTCAGCTCTTCAGCAACCATTTTTGCTGTATCAATGACACGTCCGCCACCGATTGCAAGAATCAACTCGGCATGTCCAATCTGAGTGGCTAATTCCACTGCGTTTTCGTGGCTTGAACTGCCATCGTAACGATATGTTGGGTAATGTAGTTCCTTGCGATAGTATTTTTTGAATGCTTCAGAGGATTTCTCGCCGGTGATAACCGAGATTTTCTTGAAGTCAGCTAAATAGCTGGGTAAATTTTGCAGGATATTTGCACCGCTGGCATAGCGATTGGCGCCAGGGCGTACTTCGGTAGTGATGTCCATTGAATTCAACTCCTTTTTATATTGAAGAACAAGCCGTCAGTGGAAGACTTGCTCCATTTTAAACGAATACCAAGATGATTAAATGAAACATGGTATCTATTCGTTTTGTGAGATTTCAACTAGTTTATGCTTTGTTAAAATTAAAGTCAACTGTGTTTTTAATGATAAAAAGTGTTGACAGGTTTTATTTTAACCTGTAAGATACGATTTAACAATTTGCTAAACAAAGAAACGTGATGAAGAGAAAAGTATAAATGACGAAGCATCAAAGAGAGTCCGGGCAGGTGAGAGCGGATATGCGGAAGAATTTAGAAAATGGTCTCTGAATGGCATTGCCGATAAGTAGGCAATGACGGGGCAGCGCTCGTTACCAACGCTCAAGTATGCTTGTACTTGTTGAGGCAAGAGTCGTGAGGCTTTTGCAAATGAAGGTGGTATCGCGAGTTAGCTCGTCCTTTTCCAACACATAATGTGTGGAAGAGGGCGGGCTTTTTTCTTTGGCAAAAAAATTATACTTTAAAACGAATATGGAGGAAATGATGATGAAAAAATTAGGAAAAGGAATTTTATTAAGTGTAGCGGCATTGGCAGTTAGCGGAATCTTGGCAGGCTGTGGAACAAAAAGTGAGGCGCAGCCGTTGGATGAAAAGAAAGTAACGATTGGTGTGACGTCGGGTCCTCATCAGGAGATTTTAGAAGAGGTTGCTAAGCAAGCGAAAAAAGACGGACTTGATATCACAGTAAAAAGCTTCGACGATTATAATACGCCAAATACTGCATTAAACGATGGGGATTTGGATGGAAATAGCTATCAGACGTTCTCTTTTCTTGAGCAGCAGGTGAAGGATAAGGACTATAAAATTGAATCCGCCTTTAAAACAGTGGCTTTCCCATTAGGGGTTTACTCTAAAAAAGTTTCGAATTTAAGTAAACTTCAAAAGGGGGACAAAGTTGGTGTACCGAATGACCCGACGAATGAGTATCGGGCGTTGAAGCTATTGGAAGAAGCTGGTGTTCTGAAGCTGAAAGAGGGCGTGGAAATTAAAGCGACCAAAAATGATATTGCGGAAAACCCTAAGGATATTGAGATCGTTGAGTTAGAGGCTTCACAGATTCCGTCTCAGCTAGGCGAGCTGGCGGCAGCAGCAATCAATACCAATTTTGCCTTTGGTGCGGGATTGACCATTAATGATGATGCAATCTACCACGAGCCATTAAAGGATAACCCTAATTACAATGTCTTCGCAGTTCGCACAGAAAACAAAGATGACAAGATCGTTAAAGAGATTAAGAAATATTACCAATCAGACAAAACAAAGGAATTTATTGAGGAAAAATTCAAAGGCTCTGTGGTTCCAGCTTTTTAGTAATACCAGATAGATGAATGAGAAAGGGAGCTTCACATGATCGAACTTAGAAATGTGTCAAAGGTTTACCAACAAAAAAAGCGTCGAATCGAAGCGGTAAAAGAGGTGAGCCTAACGATCCAACAGGGCGAGATTTTCGGCGTGGTGGGTTATTCTGGTGCTGGAAAATCAACATTGATTCGCATGATTAATTTTTTGGAGCCGCCAACAACAGGACAAATTTTGATCAATGATCAGGATTTGGGCGAGCTTAACAAAAAAGAATTATTGTTAACTAGACGTAAAATCGGGATGATTTTTCAAGGGTACAATCTGTTATCGACAGCGACTGTTTATGAAAATATTGCCAAGCCCTTGAAGCTGGAGGGAGTGCCCAAAGAGGTGATTGCAGAGCGTGTGGACAGGTATTTAGACCTAGTTGGCTTAACGGATCGAAAAGACAATTATCCCGCCCAATTGTCCGGCGGGCAGCGACAGCGGGTGGCAATTGCCCGCGCATTGGCTCATGAACCTGAAATATTATTATCAGATGAGGCTACCAGTGCGTTAGATCCTGAGACAACAGAATCCATTTTGACGTTATTGATGAAGATCAATCAGGAACTGGGTATCACGATTTTTCTGATCACTCATGAGATCGACGTAGTACAGCGTATCTGTGATCGTGTAGCGGTGATGGAAGAAGGAAAGGTCGTCGAGGTAGGTCCTGTGATCGATCTGTTTACCCGTCCTGAAGAGGAAACGACGAAACGGTTCATTGGTGCAAATGATGGCTACAACGTCCCAGAAGAGGTCCTAGCGTCTTATAAGGGAACTGGCAGGCTGGTTCAGCTGCAATTTATTGGAGAAGAGGCGACGGAACCTGTTTTGGCAAAGGTCGCGAAGGATTTTCCTTTATGTCCCAATATTCTCAGCGGGAACATCGGCTATTTGAAGGACAAGCGTCATGGTCAGCTGCTCGTTCAGTTTGACGGCGGAACAGAAGCCGATTTCCAAGCGGCGAAGGAGTATATTGAAAATCAAGGAATCATCGTTGAGGGGGTTGTGTAATGAGCGAATTTTGGAATCAGTGGGGCAATGTCGTAATCGAAGGATTAGGTCAAACCCTTGTGATGGTGTTTGTAGCGTTAGGCTTATCAATTGTTATCGGGATACCTTTAGGCGTACTGCTAGTCATTGCTCGTCCTGGCGGTTTGAACAGCAATTTGCCTCTATATTCGATTTTAAACAGTATTATTAATGTGTTGCGCTCGTTGCCATTTATCATTTTATTATTTTTGATATTGCCAGTGACTAAGCTGATTATGGGTACCACTATCGGTGTGCAGGGCGTCCTCTTGCCACTGATCATCTACACGGCGCCTTATCTGGCTCGGTTAGTAGAGACGTCGCTTTTAGAAGTCGATGGCGGGGTGATCGAAGCCTATCAGGCGATGGGAATCAGTCATTTTCATATTATCCGCAGTGTGCTGTTGAGAGAGGCGCGAGGCGGAATCATTCGCGGCTTAACGATTGCCATGATTGGTTTGATCGGAGCTACCGCAATGGCCGGTCTAGTCGGAGCAGGAGGACTAGGAAGCATTGCCTATCAATATGGTTTTTTACGCAATGAGCCGGCAGTGATGTACACCACGATTATTTTACTGATTGTACTGGTTCAGATTGTTCAGTCGTTAGGCAATACCATCGCTAAAAGCTTGGATCGAAGCTAAGAATATTACGATGAACCGAAGGAGCGTTTTCCCCGGGTTCATCGTTTTCTTTTTGCTATAATAAAAGTGGAGGTGAGGTCGTTGAAAGCCAAAGATTTATTGACTGCAATCCAGATAGATGCGGCGGGTGAGCTGAAGAAACTGTCTTCATATACTTATGTTTTTGTGAAGGATGGAGATAAACAGACGAATCATTTAAGGATCAAAACAGAAGAGTCAAAGATTATTTTACAGAAACAGCAAAATCAGGTATTAACACTGAATGAGCTGATCAAGGTATTGAATACGGCCAAGGAATCAGAGATTTATGTAGAGGACGAGCTGGTTTTTGGCTATAAATTGGTTAAACAGGGGATTTCCTTAGGATGAGCTATCATCTAGTTTTGTAAACTAGATTGAATTATCTTGTTAACTATGATATAGTATCTTTAATAAATTATTCGAGGTGACAAATAAATGAATACACAGTTTAGCCGGAAATATCTGATCACAAATGAAGTGTTGAATGCGGTGACGCATGGTATAGGGGTAGTGTTGAGTATTGTTGGGTTTGTTTTTTTGCTGAAGAAGGCGGATAGCGGGCTGCATTATGTATCATTTATTATCTATGGCGTCTCGCTGCTACTACTGTTTTTAGCTTCAACGTTGTATCACAGCTTGATTTTCACCAAGGCGAAGAAAGTTTTTCAGGTCTTTGATCACTGTTCGATCTATCTGTTGATCGCTGGAACCTATACGCCATATTGTTTGCTCTATATTAAAGGAACGATCGGAATTGTTTTGTTAAGTGTCATTTGGTTGGCGGCGATCGTCGGGATTGTCTACAAAAGCTTGACGCTAAGCAAAGTTAAATCGGTCTCGAAATTGTCTACGATCATCTACAATGTGATGGGATGGGCAGTCGTGATTGCTTTGCCAAGTCTTTATCATAGTGTTGGATTGAAGGGCTTGCTGCTGTTAGTTGGCGGAGGCGTTGCTTATACCGTCGGATCGGTCTTTTACAGTATGAAGAATCGCCGCTATATGCATGTTGTTTGGCATTTGTTCGTGATGCTTGGCGCAATGCTGATGTTCTTTTCGATTTATCTATAAAAAATAATCAAAAATGAGTTGTCTCCAAATTGCGGAGACAACTCATTTTTTTATAGATAATCATCTTCGGAAAAGCCAGTGTTGCGATAGGCTCCTTCATCAGCGAAGTACTTATTATAGCGCTGCTTGAACTTGCGAAAGATGAAGACGACGAACAATTTGATCATGGAGTAGATCGGGATACCGAAGATTACACCGACTAATCCTAATAGATCCCCCATTACCAATAATACGACTAGAATCGTGATTGGATGAATCTTCAATTTGTCTCCCATGACCCGCGGTACAACCAAATCCCCGTGAAGCAGCTGAACAACAAACCAAGCGATCACGAATTTTACCACCATCAGATTCGAATCCTGAAAGGCAATGAACATTCCTGGTAAGAAGGCCAAAAATGATCCGATATATGGGATGATACTCAAAATCCCTGCAGCCAGTGCAATGACTGTCGCAAATTCCAGCCCTAACAGCAGGAAGACGATCCAATAAATCAAGCCTAGCAGCAAGGAAGCGATGACTTGTCCTTTTAAGAAGGCGCCTAATTGTTGATTGGCTATTCGGATCAAGGCGCTCGAATCTTTTCTGAAACGTGGCGGAATCAGTTCAATTACTGCATTGTACAATTTATGCGGACTTTGCAGTAAAAAGAAGGCGATAATCGGTCCGGTAAACAAGGTAATAGCGGTACTGGAAACTGCTGAAAAGATTGTTCCCAAACCTTTGGCACCGTCTTGCCAGTTATTTCCTAGATAGGTAAGAGCTTCTTTTGCCAGCTTGTCCAACGAATCCAAAGCCTGATCAGAAGAAGTCGCAAATGGTGTGGCATCCAAAATATTCCGAATCGATTTTTGGAAATCATCGACATAAGAAGGGAACTGCTTAATCAACTCTTGCGCTTGATTTTGGATTACCGGTATAAGCCGCGCACCGCCAAAGAAAAGCATTCCGAAAATTACCACATAGGTGAGAACGATGCCGAGGGTGCGTGGTACACCTTTTTTACTCAGAAAATTGACTACTGGATTCAGTAAATAATACAGCAGCAAAGCAAAGATCATCGGCGGCAGCACCGTTGTAATAATGACCACCAGTGGTTTAAAAATGAATGACACAGTATTTAATAAATAGATGGCCAAGGAACTCAAAATAATCAGTCCAATAATGTAATACGATGTTTTCCCACCAAAAAATTGAATGATTTTTGAGGGTTTCTCTTTTTCCATAGGATGAGTCTCCTTCTATGTTTAATTCGAACGTCGTCAAGGTCTCAATGGGATAGCTAATAAAAATATCAGCAGGTTGGGCCATAGTAAATTACTGAACGAACATCCGCATAAAATAGTATACCGAAAGTAGGTAAGCATGTATACTTTTCAGAGTTTTTGGAGAAACGAGATTAAAATATTAGCATTCTTATGCCCTCCATCTGTTAACAGTGGATTTTGACTTTATTACTTGAAAGTTTTACAATAACCATATGGGGTATGGGGGTATATAGCATATGATGAGTGCTGTAATATACCCAAGTTTTATCAAAGGAAAAGAGGAGGAACAAACATGTCACATAGACCGGATCATCAGGTGGATAACCTTGTAAAACGAATCAATCGGATCGAAGGACAAATTGGCGGGATCAAGAAAATGATCGTTGATGAAAAGCCTTTTGACGAAGTGATCATTCAATTGAATTCTGCTAAGGCAGCGATACAAAAGATTTCTCAAATATTACTAGAAGCACATGCAGATCATACCTTTATAGATGCTGTGGAAAGCGGGAAGACCGAACAGGAGTTGGAAAGTTTAAGGCGGGCGATTCATCAATACAGCAAGATGCTATAAGTGAGGTGATTAGATGCCTTCACTCAAAGAAAATAAAATTTTAGCATTGGCGATTCCAGCGACGATCGAAAATATTTTGCAGACGACAGTAGGATTTATTGATGCTCTGATGATTTCAAAGATCGGCTTAGTGGCGGTGAGTGCAGTCGGCATTGCTAACACGGTCTTGAATGTGTATTTGGCCCTTTTTATCGCGCTAGGTGTCGGGGCTTCAGCCTTGATTGCTCAAAAAATTGGGGCAAAGAAAAGTGACGAGGCGCAAACAGTTACCAATCAATCTGTTCTTTTAACCGTTGCAATCAGTGTGCTGCTTGGTATGCTCTCGATATTTTTTGGTAGCTCGTTATTGCGTGTGATGGGAGCATCGGCAGCTGTTTTGCAAGAGTCGCTGCGGTTTTTCACTGTTGTAGGCGGTGGCGCGATATTCATGGGTCTAATGACGATTTTTGGCAGTATTTTACGGGCAACCGGAGATACGAAATCACCTATGCAGGTCAGTGTCGTGGTTAATATTGGGAATATCGTGATTGATTATATTTTGATTTTCGGTATAGGACCTATTCCCGCTCTAGGCGTTTTAGGAACAGCGATTGGTACGGTTTTATCCCGGCTGCTGGGGTGTTGGCTGCTTTATCGAAGGGTACAGCTTTCTAAAAGTCCATTGGATTGGTCAACCTTGTTTACTGTTAGAAATTATCGTCCGCTGATCAATCTATCGATTCCAGCAACTTTGGAACGGTTAGTGATGCGGTTGGGACAGGTGCTTTATTTTGGTTTGATTGTCAGTATCAGTGCCAAAACCTTTGCGGCTCATTCGATTGCCGGAAATATTGAGAGCTTTACATATATGCCTGCATATGGTCTGGCGACAGCAGCGACGACTTTAGTAGGGAACGCTGTTGGGGCACGGGATTACTTGCAGGCAAAAAAATACGGCTATTCGGCGGCTAAATATGGTGTGATCTTTATGTCACTGCTGGGCGTGATTCTATTTTTCGGTGCGCCATTTTTTGCCTCGTTGTTTACTTCAGATCAAGAAGCGTTGCAGCAGATTGTGATTGCCTTGCGGATTGATGCCTTCGCACAGCCGGGATTGGCGATCAGTTTGATTACGACGGGCGCTTTGCAAGGAATGGGGGATACTAAGTCGCCTTTATACAGCACAGCATTTGGCATGTGGGGAATTCGGGTTGTGGGTGTGATCATACTTTCTAAGTACTTGGGGCTTGGGATCGCTGGTATTTGGCTATCGATCGCGATTGACCTGTACCTGCGTTCTTTATTCCTAGTCTATAAATTTAACCATAATCTTAGTGGCGAAGTAATAGCCATCAAGGAACCTTCTGAGTAGTGACTTGGAAGGTTCTTTTTAACGGAAACTATATACAAACTGAGATTGACAAGCTTAGTTTGCGGCAGTGCTAAAAATATACGGCTGGTTTAAATTTTTCCTGATAAAAGCGCTTCGTTTCCTCTGGGGTTTGTAAGGGTGGAACGAAGCGTCTTTTGTTTAATCACTCGGTTCAACATGGATATCGGTCTCGAAAATCTGAAACTTATTTTGCAACAATTTCTCAATTTGATCGGTGATGTCATGACTTTCTTTGACTGTTAGATCAGGCTTCATGGTAATGGTGACGTCGAGATAGACATTAGCGCCGTAACTGCGACCCTTGATACTTTTAACTGCTTGCACTTGTTTGATCTGGCTAATCGCTTCATTGTATTGATTCAGTTGTGTTTGGTCAAAGCCGTCAGAAAGTGAAAAGACGCTTTCTTTAAAAATATCCACAGCCGTTTTCAAGATCAGTAATGCCACAACGATTGCGGCCGTACTGTCGAGCCAGCCCAAGTTGAAGGAAGCCGCAAAAACCGCGATGGCTGTCCCGATACTGGTCCATGCATCGCTGCGATTATCCTTGGCAGCGGCCATTAATCCAGGACTTTTGACTTCTTCGGAAAGTCGTTTATTGAAGAAATAGACACCATACATAACAATAGCCGAAATAATTCCGACTATTGCCGCAGTGATATCTGGTGCTTCAGTTTTTTTATTGATTACGGAAAGAATCGAACTGTAAAGTACCTGCATTCCTACCAGCAGCATAATAAAAGAAGTCACTAAACTAGCGACATTTTCTGCTTTCCAGTGTCCATAGCGATGATCCGCATCCGCTGGTTTTTGCGCGATCCGCAAGCCGATCAGAACAGCAACGGAAGCGAGAATATCGGTGAAATTATTCAGACCATCGGCTCGTAAGGCTTCAGAATTAGCTAGATTTCCCACTACTAGTTTCATAGCGGAAACTAGTATATAGGCGGCGATACTAATCAGCGCACCCAACTCCGCTTTTTTCAATTGTTCGTAACGGTTATTTACCATAATTTACACCCCAAAAAAATAAAATGTTTTATCACTATACACTTTATTTCATCGTGAAAACAAGTAATTTTTTAAACTGTAATCATTTTGGGGCAGCTAAACTATTTTACGATTGGCGCCATGAGAAACTCTTCTAAGCTTAGCTAATTTTATTGCTCAGGACTACTTTTGAATGATTCCGAAGTATTTATGCCAAAAAGAATTGACGGTTAATCCTTGATGTAAGAGGTTTTTAGCACTATTTATAGAAAAATAATCAAAAAAATTAAAAAATTTTTGGTTTTATTCATTGACAATGATTAGGTACCGAAGTATACTAAGTTCAAATAAAAAGTTAGGTACCTAAAATATAGGTACCGAAGCAAAGGGAGGATAAGTGACGATGAGCGAGTATACAAAAGAATTATTGAAACGTCTATCCTATGTAGGAAGTGCCAGTCGTCAGTTGATGGTTGTAGGTAATTGTCAGAAGAGTGCACCCACCCAGCAATTGGTTTTAGATATTTTGGCAGAAGAGGATGGTGTAACCTCTGGGGTGCTAGCAGAAATTTTGGATATGCGTCCAAGTTCGGTCACCGAAATTTTGAACAAGTTGGAAAGTCGAGGAGAAATAAAACGTCGCGAAGATGAACAGGATAAGCGGATTAAACGGATCTATATCACGGAGATCGGCCGCGAGAAGGCCAATTTAAACAAACCACAAGAACGCTCGGAAGAATTCTTCGCCGGCTTAACGGATGAAGAACTACATACTTTGGATCAATTACTGAATAAGGTGATTGATGGCTGGAGCGAAGATTTCGGCGGTCGACCTGAATTTCCAAATGATCCATTTGAAGCGATTGAAGCGTTAAAAGCGATGAAGCTCCAATTCGAGCCTCATATGAAAGAGTTTGGTCGAATGTCACAAGCTGAACGCCGTCAAATGAAGCGGTCGTGGAGAGAACAAATGCGTAATCAATTCGGCAGAGCCGGCTTTGGCCCAGGTCCATTCGGTCCAGAGCATCCTAGAGGTCCGAAAGAAGACCCTAGAAAAAAAGACCCGCATGATCAGCCCAAAGATAAAGATTGGGAAAATTGGTAAACATATACGGCTTGAAAATCACACTAATTTTTCCTTGGAAAAATTAATTCTTTAATATGAAAAAGGATGTCAGTTCCACTTTTCGCAGTTTATACGGTGGGGAAACGAATAAAAGAGTAATGACACTCACCAAAAGAACAACTAGTGGAATGATATACGGCTTGAAAATCACACTAATTTTTCCACGGAAAAATTAATTCTTTAATATGAAAAAGGATGTCAGTTCCACTTTTCGCAGTTTATACGGTGGGGAAACGAATAAAAGAGTAATGACACTCACCAAAAGAACAACTAGTGGAATGATATACGGCTTGAAAATCACACTAATTTTTCCTCGGAAAAATTAATTCTTTAATATGAAAAAGGAGGTCATTGATGATGAAAATCGAAATGGCTGAATTATTTAGCAAGGAACACACTAGCGCAGTGAAATTGCGTAAACAAGTCTTAGGTGGAAAAATTGACTGGGACAATGAAAAGAATTTACACGTTTTTGTCGCAATCGAAAACGATGAGGTTGTCGGAACAGCTGCGATCCAACTGTATCCCTTTGGTATCGCACGTGTCCGTCAAGTGGCAGTAGCACCAGAATATCAGGGCCAGCACATTGGTGATCAACTGATGAACAGCTTAGAAGAATTTGCCCAAGAGCATGGACATTTGCGCATCATTCTAACAGAACGTAAAACAGCCCAATTGTTTTATATGAAACGTGATTACCAGCGAATGTTGTTTTCATTTAAAAAGCATGAAATTGAATTTTTATGGATGATGAAGACATTGCCAACAGTAGAAGTTCCCGTTTTTTCTGAAAACTAGTCGAACAATTGTCCGCCTCTCAGTGTTATGAAAAAGGAGGAAATCTGTTATGAAGGAGTTATTTGATCCGAGAAGAAAAGAAAACGAACCAAAGAAGCATACAGGCAAGGAATTTGAAAAAATTCGTGTCGAATTAGAAGCTAAATCACGCCTCTTCACCACGACACTTGGAATAGTGAATTATCAAAAGTATCACGAATTATACGATTTGAATTAATAAAAAAGTTTTGAGAGAACACACATGTGTCCTTCTCAAAACTTTTTTACGTTAGAGAATCTGTAGCAAAAAAACGATACCAACAACGCCAACTACGATGCTAAAAAGCACGATGACCACCCGTTTAACCAGGTTGTTCTGGATTGAACGGGAGCTGGTAATTCCTAGAATGGAAAAGATCCCCATCAAAGCAATCAACACATTACAAAAGAACGGATAGTAGCTAAAGGGTAAAGGTGTATAAATCGCGACAAAAGGAAATAAACATAAGACCCCCAAAAGAGACAGAATTGTGAAGCTGATAAATAGCAATGACCGGGCCTTTTTATTTTTGATCAGAAGCGCCGAGGCCGTTCCACCAAAAAATACTGATTAGAATCGAAGATAACCCAAATAAAAGTATCGGAAGAATAATCCCACAAAGAATGAGGGGAAATAGAATCAATACGACATGAAACATAGGACGACTCCTTTCACAAGTACGCTGATCAACCACTCCATTCATCTTGTTTAAATAAGATGAACGGATAACAGACATTTCCTACTATCATTATCTGTGAAAAAGGCTTTGAAAACAACCATTGATAGGCCATTTGTATCGTTCGAGATTGGAAGTCATCACTTTTTAAAATTTCAAAATCAAAACAGCGAAGACTTTTTCAAGGAAAAAGAATTCGCTGATTTTGATTATCGGGCATGAAACGCTTTGTGCAGTAGCTGAGAAATGAGAATGATCACAATTATCCCGAAAATGGCCGAGAGCAAGGAGTTTTGTCCAAATAACAGCCAGAGACTTATGGCGATGATTTCTAATCCAAAGATCACGTACTTCATTTTCAGCTCACTTTCTTTTTGTAAAGAATAGTTGTTAGAGCGTGAAAACGTCAATTGGTTTGCTTCTGCATATGCGAATGGGGGGGGTGTATTTATTATCTACAGTCTAAATGCTGAAGACTTCTTACCTTCTAAAATCTACTGCACTGCCTCTAGCATGACATCCATCTGATCAGGCTCTACATTGCCGGCATAGTTAGGGGTAATAAGGGATAATCCGCCATTTTTATTATTGATCAGATACATCACATTGTTTTGATCTTGTCCGCCGGTACCTGAAAGATGCTGGGTTAGGGTGATTTGAGTGTTTACTTTGACTGTGCGAATGCCGCTTCCGTCCTGAGAGAAAACACGGATTTCCTTTGTTGGAATCGTATCAACTTGGGCCGCAAATTGATCTCCAGAATTCGATTGACGACTAGCAAAGGTTACAGTCGTTCCGCCATTGTTTTGCAAAGTGATTGAAGGAGGAACGTTTACTCCCCGTAAATTAAAGGTAGCAGGGCTACTGAATTGAGTGACATCCACTGCATAGGGAGCTGCTTGATTAACCGCTGCACTTTCTGATGAGTCGGTACTGCTAGAAGAGGCCTCTGTGCTGCTAGAGCTTTGTGAGGATTCACTTGAGTTGCTGACCGAACTTGCTGATGATTTGGAAGAGGACGCACTGATACTGCTCTTTTTAGTGACTGATGATTCAGAGACTTTAACTTCCTTATTGTTGTCTTTTTTGTTATTGCAGCCTGCCAGAAATAGAACGCAAATAACGGCAATAGTAGCGATAGAACTTAATTTTTTTAACATGTTCTCCGTCCTTTTGAAAAATTTTTTCCTAAAATGCGATGTTTTTTTATGAATGACCTATATAGGATAAAAGAACGATTCATTCTTTGAACTATAATATATGAAAACCATCACAAATTTGGATAACTATTATTTTATAGTAAATAGATCAGAAAATACATAGTCATTAATCTGCATAATAGCAATGAATAATGAGCATTTTACGTATGTTATTTACGAGAGAAACAATCTCATCAGTAAAAGGTAAGCAAATAACCACTGCAATCAAAAATCGCAGGGGAGAATCTTTCTTCCCAGTTTAGATCATCTACACCCGTCCTTTATTCAACCTATCTTGCAGCACCTTCACACAATCGGATACTGGGCTAATCAGGCCATCTCGTTTTGTGCCCATTCTTTTTTGCAATGCTAGACAGGTGACAGGACCAAAGTTTCCGTCTACGGGCACACGTAAATAAGCTTGGAGCGCGCGAATCATGTTCGAGCCGCCTGAACCATACTGAACGGATGGAATAAACTGATTTGCAGGGTTTTTGATTTGACCGCTGATATTTCCATCTTTGATAGCGCAATTCAGCACTTCCTGTAAACGTCGAGTGGTGGCGGGACCCCAAGAGCCATCAATCGCTAGGATTCGTTGTTGACTGCTATTTTCACTTTGACCAACAATGCTCGCCTGATTTACGCGAAAATAACGAACTGGTAGGCCTGAATAATCGCCCATCCAGCCAATTGCTTTAGTAACAGCGATGTTTTGACAGCCTTTGGAGTAGGTACAATGCAGTGCATCGCCATTGATATTTCCTAAGAACCAGCCGCAATGTCCAGCTGATCCTAGCGAGGCACCTTCATGACCTGCGACCCATAAATCCCCTCGTCGGACTTCTTGCCGGGTGATTTCCTTAAGTAAAGTCCCGTTCAATCCAAAGAGCGTTTCTGTATTGCCGATGGCGGTATGTTTAGGTAAAAGGCCAGCTGCGATCAGTGAACGGAAAACAAAGCTGGAGCAATCCATGGCACCTGCTCCAAGACGATTCGACATGGAATAACAGATTTTTCCGCGCAAAGCCAAGCCATACTGTAAGGCTGCTTCCGTATTTGGCATTGGATCACCTCTTTTATTCTAATATTTTTATTCGTAGACAGCTTGACATTTTTAACGTTTTTAGCTGTAATTTTCCTACGCATGATTGAGTAGAAAGTGCTCGGGATTTAGTTATCGTTAGGGTCTTCCTTATTTCGACTCCTTCGCCTGAACATCCGCTGGAACAGACCTTCTTTTTCAATAGAATCTTTTGTTGGTTCTGCTGTATGTGGTGTAGGGTACTCCGCTGATTGAACGGAATCTAAGTGATGCTCCATTGATTGATTTTCATGCTGTTCTTCTAAAAAGACTTTATCGGTAAGAACCACTGTTGGAAAGGCGGCTGGTTCCTGTTTGTTTGCTGCGTTAAAAAAGCTGACTGGTTCATTAGCTTGTTCTATTTCAGGATCGTGTTCCGGATCAAAAAGCACTTCTTCTTCATAAATGCGGACTTTTGCTGTGACAACAGAATCAAATAGTTTTACGCCGTCTTGTTCAAAAATATCTAGTGTTGTTAATAGTTCGCAAGCTTCTTTGATTTCTGGTGCTGACAGATTTAGGTCTAGGCCTTTGTAGGTCCAGTCATGGGTGCCGCCGTTGCTTTTCCCAAATGTTGCGACTAAATCTCGGGTTATTTTTTCATTTCCTTTCTCTCATTTTTTCTGCGTAGGTTATTCTTATCAGGTTTCGGTTGTTTCAGTTTCTTCAGGTCGGACAATTGAGATTAGTGAACGAACGATGGACACGGTCTTTTGACCAAAGTTACGTAATGGAAAAACTCTCAAGTTTAATTGTTTCCACTCGGATTCCATAAAATAATCCTCAAAGTAATAGAAAAATCGCTTCATGGTGCGAGTGGCCTTGGTATTCATAAACAGATAGCGGACGAGATCCTTTAAAATGTGGGCAAACTCCTGCGCACCTAGTTTGAATCTTACCCGTAAAGCTAAAATATATTTGATAGTCAGGCTGCTATTCTGTGTTTCTTGGTACTGTTCCATGATGCGCTTTTCTAATGTTTCTGGTTTTAACGAAAATAGTTTTTGATGCGACAAAAGCTGCTCATTCATTTTTTTCTCCTCCTGTGTTCTCTATTTAATGAAGAAGGGCGAGAGCATCGCACCTTCTCCAAATAGTCTCTCTAAAAAATAGTGATCTCGGTAATTTTGACATATTTCGCGCTTTCAACTGTGTCGAATAAATCAGCGCCGTCTTTATGAAATAGCTTTACCTTCGTTAGACGTTGCAACAAGTCTTTGACCTCAACCGCTGATTTATTTGGATCTGGATTATTGAGGCTCCAGGTTTGACGTTTACCTAAGCTGGTTCTAAATACTGTGACAAGTTTAAACATGTATATTTTCCTCCTTATTATTTGGTATATCGTGATTGACTAGTTAAGATAACGCCGTCTAGGGCGCTGCCTGCTGGTGAAAGTTCTGTCAGGATCGCGCCTAATTCCAGAACCGCCTCTTCGGTTGGTTCATCGATGACATTTGGAAAACTGACTTTTTTTGGCTTGTCTTCCCCTGAATCAATCTGTACCTGCAATTTGTTGCCGAGTTTTTGGATCATTTTACTTCCTCCATATTTCGATATTTTGTGTTCCGGCCGGTGACTTAACGATAAAGGCCAAACACAAACTTGGTCAAAACCGGCAAAATTACATTTGGGGGTCAAAATTGCACGTTTTTGCTCCCTTTTCTAGACGGAATCGCATAAGAAGGGGATTGCGTTAAAAAAATACTCCGAAAAACGTGCAATTTTCAGGGGCAAATGCAATTTTGCCCACTTTGACACATTTTTCATTTTAGGCATTGGAGAAGAATATTGTATTGATCGCTTTTCTGCACGGAAAATCTTTCGAAAAAAATTTCCTTTTTTTGTTCTGCTTAGTATTTTCTTAATAATTTACAAACAAAAATCAGCTGAACAGAAAACAGGAATTTATTCCGTCGATAGATTTAGGATGGCTAATAAAGTTTGATAAACGCTGGAATTAAAAATTTTTTCCAATTATAATGAGTAACTATCAGGTAACCTGTGAATAAGTGAACAGGTTGCGGTGTATGGGATTATAAAAATGAGGCTTAATTAGAGCCTTATAAACAGGTTTTTTAGAATGGAGATATGAAATGAGGAAGATCGTTTTTTTAGATATCGATGGAACACTGTGCAATGATAGTGGCGTCGTGCCAGCTAGTGCTGAGAACGCAATTAAGCAGGCACATCAAAATGGGCATCGCTTCTTTTTATGTACGGGGCGTTCAAAAGCAGAAATACCAGCGGAGGTCCTGGATTTACCTATCAACGGGATTATCGGAGCTGGCGGGGGCTACTGCGAGGTCGACGGAGAGGTGATTCTTCATCGAGTGTTTGATTCCGCGGAGTTAAGAAAACTTATCGGCTTCTTAGAAGAGCACGGTGTGGAATACTATCTTGAGTCCAATCAGGGCTTGTTCGCGAGTGCGAATTTGCGGAGTTGTTTAGTCAAGCTGACGTTGAATGGATTAGCGGAAAATTCAGTAGAAGGGAAAGCAAAAATAAACGAGATCAAATGGTTTTTAGATCTTTTGATTGAAGATCCATCGCGCATCGATTATGAAGATGTTAACAAGCTTTCCTTTGTCAATCATGCGATACCATATGAAACCATCCACAAAAAATACAATGGTGATTTCCACATGCTGCGAAGCACCGTTCCCGCCTTTGGAGCAGACAGCGGTGAGATCGGAATAAAAAATATCAACAAAAAAACCGCAATCGAAAAATTGCTGGCGCATATCGGACAGGAGAAAGAAGATTGCTTAGCTTTTGGCGATGGTGAGAATGATATTCCAATGTTTGAAGCAGTCGCAACCGGTATCGCCATGTCAAATGCCAGTGAGCGTCTAAAAGTAGTGGCTGATGAAATCACGTATAGCTCAGATGAGGACGGGATTGCTTATATGTTGGAGAAAATGGGGCTTGTATGATTGGTTCCATATAATAAAAGACCGATTCTCAATGCTGAGGATCGGTCTTATTAGTTAAAATTTATTGGTAAATGCATGCCGGCTTCTCAAGATAGGGTCATTCGTGCACCGATTATCTGTGAAACAGAATCTTTTAAGTTTTCAAAATCACTTGATTCATCGGTAGCGATTGACACAACGAGATCGATTCCGTCTTGTAGATCAAACTGAATTGAATAGCCGTTAAGCTGCAGAAAAATATCCACTGCCATCATCGCTGTACGTTTATTTGCATTATGAAAAGGATGTTTTTTAATCAGATTGATCATTAGGATGGCTGCTTTTTCCTCGATAGTTACATAAAGTTCACGACCGAATACGTGTTGAGTAGGTTGATTTACGGCCATCTCTAAAGCATTTATGTCTTTGATTCCCAACTGCTCATCCGGTGAATAATTAACAATTTGAAATGCGTTGATTTTTGAAATATCTTCTGCCCTTAAATAGTTAATCGTCATCTATCTACCAGTTCTTTATAGAGTTCATCGTGCTTCTGAACGGACTTCGCAATCATCATTTCCAATTTTTTTTGATGCTCGTCCTTTACTTCTTTTTTTGCAAAAGCCTCCTTAAGCTTCTCTTCATCAACGTAAACAATATCTGATTCACTCGCTCCGATACTCTCCAAAAATTCTTTTGAGAGAGTAACGACAACTGAATTTCCTATTTTTCGAAGTTTTCTTTCTTGAATCGCCATCATAAGTACCACCTTTCGTATATCTCGTATATCCAGTATATCATGACGGATGAAAGACATCAATTTGACTAATTATTTTTAAGTGAAAGTCTGATAACGTGATTCACAACACCTGTCCATCCATAGTAAACTAAAATTCTAGAAGTATGATGCTAAACCAAATCGTAAATAAAGGAGAAAAAATGAAAGAAATCTATCAAGCTGCCTATAAATACTCGATCTACAATAAAGAATTATTAAAAAAATCCGGCTTATGTGGTTGTTTCTATTGCTGCTTGCTTTTTCAATATGAACGTATCAACGAATGGATTGATGGTGATCCCGATTTGACCGCATTGTGTCCTAATTGTGGCATTGATTCGGTCATTCCGCGAAGTGAACACTACTTGTTATCGGTAGAATTTTTAGAAGAGATGCGAGCTGTTTGGTTTTGGACGGTTAATTAGCTACCTATTGCAAATTGAATGATCAAAGCAACAAACAGTATTGATTTGTCAGTAGAGCGTGAAAATAGGAGGAATAATGACAGTAAAATTTGATTTTAAAAAGCAAAAGATCCGTGGCTGGAAGCGTCGGCTAAGGGATGTTGAGTATTGGGTAATGAACAACAAAGACATTGATTTAGGGTGGTTAGAAGAAAGAAACATGAACTATTCAAAACTTTGGATCCACCCGTTTTTTTCTCTCAAAGAGTACACTCTACCAAATTGGTACAAGCGCCTATTAATTCAGGCATTGCTCGATGTTTATCATTCTTGGGAAACTGCTTTACAGGAAATTGGTGAACCTTACTATTTAAAAATCTGGATTTTCAAAAAAGATTTTATGCGATCACAGGTAGTCGCCAGTTATCGTGATTCGTTACATAATTACGATAACCTGTTTTCGGAAGTGAAGGAGGTCGTGACTTTACCATCAGAAATGAAAGTCGAGCCAGCTGACCAGTTGATCTGGAATCAAGGGATTTTCCTTGTACCTTGGTCAAAACAAGAAATGCTCGAGGACTTAAAGGCTGAGCTGATGACTTTAAAGGAAATCACTCAAATCATAGACTCTGCCTACACTATCGAAGAAAATTCGGATGATACGTTTTATTATGTTGAAGACGATACGGTTTGGATTGGTGGATAGAGCTTATTTTTAGAAAAACATCCGCAAGTTCCTACATGATATAATAATAAAAATGAAGTATAGAGGAGGTATTTGCCATGGTGACACCCTATATCTTATTCGACAAGCAATGCGAAGAGGCGATGCAGTTTTATGAAAGGGTTTTTTCTGGGGAAAAGAAGAATATTCTTAGATACAACGACTACGTCCCAGATGGTGTGGAAGAAGATGTCAGTAATTACGTCCTGCATGGTGAGCTGGAGATTTTTGGCACGCCGTTTACCTTTGCGGATGAAGTGGCTAAGCCAGTTGTTTCCGGCAATAATCTGCACTTGACGATCAATCCACATGAGCTGAAGGAAGCGACCGAGATGTTTAATGAGCTGAAAGAGAGCGGCGAGGTCTTTCTTCCGCCAACCGAAACCTTTTATAGTCCGTTCCATGCATCCGTTATGGATAAGTATGGCATCGTGTGGAATATTATTGTTGTTTAAGTATGTTTTATAGAAGAAGCTTCCCACTCACGTCGTAATGATTGGAGTTGTGGGAGGTTTTTTTGTATTTACACGAAAAGTACATCATTATCTTTTTATAGAGTAAGAGTTCATTCGCAGATTAATTGCAAAATTTTAGTCTTATTTTCTGCAACAAGTAAACGAGATGTTGTAGCGACTTGTTGCAGGGAAATGTAATAGTCAATCTCAAAAAGCCCATCTATAATGAAGCCATGATCATGATAACGCTATCAAAAAGATTAAGGCCTTTATTCTAGATAGTAAGGAAGTGTTTTTCATCATGCTTACAAAAAGACAAAAAGAATTGTTGGAGTTGTTGGCCCAGCAAAGCGACTTTCAAACAGTGGAGTATTTTGCAAGCAAGCTGGGGGTTTCAAAACGAACCACTCACAGCGAATTAAGGATTATTGAAGATTATCTCCAGAGCTCGGGAGAATATCTTGAAAAAAAGCGTGGCGTTGGTATCGCGATAAAGCGTTTCAAAGAAGTCGAAGCGATCGAGGAAAAAAAAGAAGCCAGTGATATCTATAATACCTTCAATCGAAGAGTCGAAATCATGAATATTCTGCTATTTAAAGAAAAGGTAGTCAGCTTCAATCATTTATCAGATAGCTTTATGGTTAGTAAAACTTCTATTATCAAGGATTTTGAATTTATCATGAAAATTCTGAATGTTGGCTCTAGGATTAAGTTATGCAGCGATATTCATGGAACGTCATTAATAGGAAGCGAAGAAGATATCCAGAAAGCCTTATTACAGTTCAATCGTTATTTACTAAATAATTCTGAACTGTATGACGAAGATTTCGCTGAAAAGATCAAATTACTTGATACGTATTATGGTGAGAGCTTGATCAATGTTTGCTCAAATATTTTGTATACGTATATCCGAGAAAATGTGAACGCTATCTCTGATTATTACGTACAGAATATCTTGAATATTTTTATTATCTTGGTTTTCAGAATCGCTAAAGGGCATCATATTGAAGAGTTGAAAAGAACAGATGCCAGTGAAACAACGATTTTCTTTGAAGAAAGTGCGGTTCGAATGCTGCATAAGGCGGCTTTGCGATTGGAGCTTACTTATACCAATGAAGATGTCCATTACTTATCACTACAGCTCATTTCAAATCGTTTTGAACCGTTACCGGAAGAAGAGGTCGATGAAGTGATCGTCGAGCGGCTGCTTTCAAGAGTATCCGCGGCGTTAAATATCAATTTTGCCAGTGACCAGAAGCTGGAAGAGCAATTGAAAAACCACATTCCACCAATGATCTATCGATTACGCTCAAACAATAAAACAGAAAATCCGTTTACTTCGCAAATTAAGAATGAATTCTCTTTGACCTTCAATGTCATTTGGGTGGTCTTAAGTGAGTATGAGCAGGAATTAGGTATCAGCTTTAATGAAGATGAAATTGCGTTTTTAACGATGTATTTTCAAGCCGCGATTGAACGGGCACGGATGAATCGGAAAATTTTGATCGTTTGTCAAATGGGGATTGCGACTTCGGAGCTGTTAATCAATCGAATAAAAAATGTTTTGCCCTCATTGGATACTTTTGAGGTGGCTTCGGTCGCAGAATTAGAACAGATGCCTCTTAACGAGTATGACTTGATTATTTCTACGATCAAAGTGGATATTCCGAAAAAGCAAGTCATCTTGGTCTCGCCGTTTTTGACCAAGGAAGATATTGAACGAATCAAACAGTCTGATCTTTTACCAAAGGCTGAAAATAACGTGTTGAAGCTTGTACGAGCCCATCATCTGATGAAATTTGTCGATAAGGATTTTGTCTTTGTAAACACTGATTTTTCTTCTAAGGAAGAGCTGATCGAACAAGTCGGCGAGGTCCTGATTGAAAATGGGTTTGTGACTCAGCAATTTATTCAAACAGTCCAGGAGCGTGAAGAGATGGGCGGCACGGATCTTCCAACAGGGACAGCTGTCCCTCATGGCAATTCAATCTGTGTCAATCAAACAATCATCGTTCTAGTTAAAAACAAAAAGAAATTCAAATGGAATAAATATTATGTTGATCTGGTGTTTTTGATTTGTATCGCGAAGCAGGATACCTTCCAAACGCGGAATATTTTAGCCGATATTTATAACATCATCGATAGCAATGAACAATTAAAACAATTACGCGAGGCAACGACAAATGATGTGTTGTTTAGAAAACTTGGGAGTGAGTAAGATGGAGAAAGTGCAGGAAAACAGCAAAGGTGTTATTACAACTGATTTAATTTTTTTAGATAGTGATTTAGACAATCAAGAAGAAGCAATCCAACACATCGTTGATACGGCAGAGTTTGTCGGATACGTAGAAGATGCAGATACCTTGTTTCAAGCAGTGATGAAACGGGAGGATGAAGTACCCACCGCGATCGGTTATGATATCGCGATTCCTCATGGAAAAACAGAAGCGGTGTTGAAGCCTTTCATTGCTTTTTTACGAGTGAAGCAACCCTTTCAGTGGGCGAAAGAAAATGAAGAAATGGTTCGTTTGGTCTTTTTGATCGGTGTGCCGCAAAACAGCGAAAGCAAGATGCATCTAAAATTTATCTCGCAATTAAGTAAGAAATTACTGGATGATGACTTTAGAAATAAATTATTGAAGGAAACAGACAAGCATAAAATATATGAACAATTAAGTTCCATTGAAATTTAAAAAATGGTATACGAAATGAACACAGATACGTTAAGGAGGAATACAAAATGAAAATAGTAGCAGTTACAGCATGTCCGACAGGGATTGCGCATACCTATATGGCACAAGAGGCGATTGAAAAAGAATGCAAAAAACGCGGACATGAGGTCCAAGTAGAAACACAAGGCAGTATGGGAATTGAAAATGAATTAGAACAAGAAGACATTGATCAAGCGGACGTATTGATCTTGGCGGTGGCCATCGATGTAGAAGATGGCGAACGTTTTGAAGAAAAGATCGATTCTGGCAAATCGTTATCAGTGGAGCCAGGGGATATGATCAAATATCCTGCCAAGTACATTGATGAAGCAGAAAAATTATAAAAAGGGAGACTTAAAAAAATGAAAAAAGAGAAAAAGTTCGTTAAAGACTTACAAAAAGCCTTTAATACTGGGGTTTCTTTCATGTTGCCATCAGTCGTTGTTGGAGGTATCTTCTTAGCCGTCGCTTTAGCTACCGGTAAGGCGACTGATGCTGGGATGGAAATCACCAGTCCCTTCATGCAAAACCTGAATGATTTGGGTGCGGCAGGTTTTGCGATGATGATTCCTTTGCTTTCAGGTTATATCGCGAATTCATTAGCGGGTAAACCAGGGTTAGTACCAGGGATGATCTTAGGTTTTGTGGCGAATAATCCGATCGGTGCAGGTCAAGTCAAGACAGGCTTCCTTGGTGCGATGATAATGGGTGTGGCCGCTGGTTACTTTGTTCGCTGGTGTAAAACCTGGAAGGTGCCATCAACAATCAAAACAATCATGCCGATCTTGATTGTACCGGTAGTGACGACCTTTGTACTGGGTATGTTCTATATTTACGTTATCTCTGTGCCGATCGGCGTAGCGATGGATTGGTTAGTTGAAGTTCTTGGACAAATGCAAGGCGGAAGCGCACTTATTCTAGGCTTGATCTTAGGTGCTATGACGGCGGTCGATATGGGTGGACCGATCAATAAAACAGCGACCGCATTTACATTAGCCTTGATGGCCGAAGGCGTATACGGGCCAAATGGCGCGCATCGTATCGCTTGTGCGATCCCGCCATTGGCAATGGCAATCTCGACATTTGTTGATCGGAAAAAATATACCGCCGAAGATAAAGACTTGGGAATTTCGGCATTCTTCATGTCCCTGATCGGTATCACAGAAGGCGCGATTCCATTTGCGGCAAAAGACATCAAACGGGTCCTGCCAGCCATCATTATCGGGAGTGCAGTCGGCGGCGCCATGGGTATGGCGACTGGTGTAGAAGCGTTAGTTCCTCATGGCGGATTTATTATCCTGCCGGTCGTGAACGGTAAATTATGGTATGCACTTTCCATCATCGTTGGTGCAGTAATCTCAGCAGGGATTCTGCATTTCACGAAACCAAGTTTAGTTGATGAAAAAAGTCAGGAAAAAAAGTCTGATGCAACTGAACAGGCGGAAGTAGCGAAGTAAAAAGGTGTTTATAATGAAGCGATAAAGCAAGATGGAGTTTAATATCCTCTTGCTTTTTTAGTGTAAATATCATTATAAAAATAACAGATAAACAGAATAGAGAGCTCTAATCAATTGCAACAAGTTCCAACCGATTCTGCAACAAGTAACGGCGCTGATGCATTGACTTGTTGCAAACAAATGTAATATTCACGCCTGCATTTCCACCTTATACTTTAAGTGTGATAAGAAACATGGACTCAAATTTAATTACACGAAATGGAGATGTCAAGGAATGGAAAAGCTACCGATTAAAACAGTCGTAGAAGGGTTACTTGATTTACAGGCAACAGGGAAAAGTGCTACTTTACTAGGAATTGGACCGATGTCAAAAAACTGTGTCCAAGCGACACTGGAGCTATCAAAAGATGATGATTATCCTGTAATGTTTATTGCCAGCCGGAATCAAGTGGATGCAGATGAATTGGGCGGCGGCTATGTAAATGGTTGGAATCAATTTACCTTTGCTAAAGCGGTGGAAGAAGTCGCGGCAGAAATCAACTATGACAATCTATACTACTTATGTCGAGATCACGGCGGGCCTTGGCAGCGTGATAAAGAACGCAACGACCATCTGCCAACTGAAAAAGCGATGGAATTAGGGAAAAAATCATACGTTGCCGATATTGAAGCCGGCTTTGATTTATTGATGATCGATCCAACCAAAGATCCGTTCGAAGTTGGGAAAGTCATTCCATTAGATACTGTATTGGAACGGACAGTGGATTTGATTGAATTTTGTGAACAAGAACGTAAAGCGCGGAATTTACCAGAGATCGGCTATGAAGTTGGAACCGAAGAAACCAATGGCGGCTTAACTTCAACAGAAACCTACGAAACATTTATTCTTAAATTGAAGGAAGAGTTAGAAAAACGCGGATTGCCAATGCCGACCTTCATTGTTGGACAGACAGGAACGTTGACCCGTAAAACTGAACAAGTCGGAACCTTCAACTTTAAAAACGCCTATGATTTAGCCCAAATGGCAAAGAAATACGGCGTTGGATTGAAGGAACACAACGGCGATTACTTAGATGATGTGACACTGCTAGAACATATTCCTTCAGCAATCACTGCAACAAATGTGGCACCGCAATACGGTACGGAAGAAACTCGGGCGTACTTGAATCTGGCGGCAGTCGAAGCAAAATTAGTGGAATATGGTTTAGTCAAGGACGCTTCAAACACACGGGATGTTTTATTAGAACACGCGATCAAGAGCGAACGCTGGAGAAAATGGATGGTCGGTGAGCAAAAAGAATTAACCGTCGATCAAATCATGGAACAAAATGACGCCGAACTTCAAGCGGAAATCCTAGACATTGCCGGTCACTATACCTTCAATGACGATGAAGTAAAAGCCGAAATCGAAAAAATGTACAAGAACTTGAAGGCGCATAATATCGATGGCCAACGTTATGTAGTCGATCATATCAAACGTCCGATTCGTGACTATGCAGAGTGTTATAACCTAAATGGTGTAACAACACGCATTAAGAATAGCGTCAAATAGATAGACGATTAGGAGTGTAAGTAATAATTAACCCCTTTGAAGCAAGGGTTCATGGAATTACAGTTAAAAATTACAATTAATCGGAACGAGCACTATTTAAGAGTGTTTCGTTCCTTTTTTAGTGAAGAGTATCGGCAGTTCTAATTGCTTTAGCAAGCTTAGAAGAATAACAGGCGTACGAGAATTCTTCTAAAATTTTACGTCGGAAAAATGCAAATTATAAATTTCACTATTCAATCCTCTTATGTCACACATATATTCAAAAACAAATAGGAGAGCAAGCTTCCTCTAAAGAAAGTTTTGTTATCCTTAATTTAGCATGGAGCTAACTTTTGAAATTTTCTTTCTTCTTTTGAACAGTGTAATAAACAAGAACAACTACCCCACCAACAAGCGAAGTGCCTGCTAATACCCAGTAGGCGATTTTCAAGTTCAATGCATTATTGATGGCACCGACTATAACAGGAAAAAGCGTCATACCAATCGCGTAGATTGCCTGAAAGAAGCCCATAGCGCTTGATTTTTTATTGAGTTCTATGCCTTCCATGGCTTCAGAAGTGAGTAATGAGAATAGGATTCCAGTACCGACACCGGGAATGAGTTGTAAAAGATAAAAAACTGGCAGGGCATTTACCAATGGAACAGTAAAACAGTAAAGTGCCAGCAGTCCAAACGATGTGAACGTTAGCCATTTTCTGCGCTGAGAATTTAGAGAGATATCTGAACCAATTCGAGAAAAGAAAACTGCTGATAACATGTAAGTGATTGAGGAGAGTCCAACTTGAAAATCAGTCGCACCTTGTTCTTTGAGTAATTGATTTGTAAAGGACATAGTTGTAGACATTTGGATTCCTTGTTGAATGAGAGCTAAAAAAGAGAATAGAATTAATTTTGGCTGCTTGCCAACAGCTAGTAGCTCTTTTACATTAACGGCTATCTCAATGTTTGTGTCTGTTTTTTTTAGTTTTAATGAAATAACAAAACCAGAGAAACCTCCTAAGACACTCAATAAACAAATATTCGTCATGCCAATATGATTATATAATAGGCTGCTCGTAATAAAACCAATCAGCATGCCAATATTATTCGTCATGATAATTTTTCCAGTTGCTGCGGTTTGCATTTGGTTATCATGGAGACTAAGGTAGTAAACCATGAAAGAAATCCAAGTAGCACTGGCAAAGCCTGAGAAAACATTACCTAATAAAAAACCAGTGCCGCTTTGAAAAAAGATGCGAAATAAGGAAGCAACTCCCGCACACAAAGTGCCCAATGAAATAAATAAACGGTGGTTCGGCCGCAAATCAGCCAAGATACCCACAGGCAGGCGCAATGCCAACTGAGAAATGCCGTAAGAGCCAACAATCACGCCGATGAAACTCGTAGATACATTGATTGCTGCTAAGTAAGGAGTCTGGTAAGGGATATAAACATATTGGGCAAACCAAAATAACGCGACTATTATTAATAATATTTTTTGTTCTTGTTTTTTTATGATGAACACACCCTTCGTGATTTAAAAATTCAAGGACAAGCATAACGTAAAATGAGAAAAAAATGCAAATAAAATTTTTATTTTGAATTCGCTTGCATTTGAAAAAATCACATGCTATAGTGTGGATGTAAATTTAATAACCGCGTTCGTTTGACGCGTTACTGGTAATGCAGGCGAGATCAAGTGTACGTAAATGATATCCATGGCTCATGGTGTTATTTATGTATATTTGATCTTTTTTTTGTTAAAAAACGCGGACCTTTGGCCAAGGGAAATCGAAGATCACAAAAAATAAATTTTTGGAGGATTAAAAAATGGATAACCACGATGTGGCACAACGAATTTTAGAAGAGGTCGGCGGGAAAGAAAATATTTCCAGCTTGACCCATTGTTTTACTCGTTTGCGCTTTGTGCTAAAGGACAAAAGCAAAGCAAATAAAGAAGTCATTTCAAATTTAGAAGGGGTCATCCAAGTCGTTGAAGCAAGCGGGCAGTTTCAAATCGTCTTAGGGAATAAAGTTGAAAAGATCTATGATGAACTGATGCCGATGGTGGGTGAGTTAGAGGAAACGAACAATGATAATGGCGAAAAGATTGGAATTGGGACGAAAATTTTAAATACAGTAGCCGCAATCTTTACACCAACGGTTCCAGCAATCGCAGCCTCAGGTATGTTAAAAGGGATCTTAGCCGTCGCAGCATTGATTGGGCTGAATATGTATGGTGTCGATATTAAAACATACAATACGTACATCATTTTAAACGCAGCTTCTGATGCACTCTTTTATTTTATGCCGATTATTTTAGCACGTTCAGCTGCGAAAGTTTTCAAAACCAACGATTACATTGCCATGATTTTAGGAGCGACGCTTTGTTATCCGGCAATTGTTGATTTAATGACCGGTGAGAATCCAGTGACTTTATTCGGTATCGGAATTACACAAGCAAATTATGTATCGTCCGTTGTGCCGATTATTATTGCTGTTTTTGTTTTGGCATACGTAGAGGGCTTCGTCAAAAAAATCATGCCGGAAGTATTAAAAGTCATCATGGTTCCAACGTTGTCGTTATTGGTGATGGTGCCGGCAACCTTAATGATTTTTGGTCCAATTGGTATTTATTTTGGTAATGTAGTGAACTGGGCGTACTACTATATCATGGGGTTGAGCCCAATCTTATTAGGCGCCTTCATTGGTGGAATCTGGTGTGTGTTGGTTATCTTTGGTGCGCATCGGGCGATTATTCCGATCGGGATCAACGATGTAGCCAAAACCGGGCGTCAAAATTTACTAGCTTTTGCTGGAGCAGCTAATTTTTCTCAAGCTGGAGCAGCTTTAGGGGTATTTTTGAAAACGAAAAATAAAAACTTAAAAACAGTCGCAGCTTCAGCAACGGTAACTGCGTTGTTCGGAATCACTGAACCGGCAATTTATGGCGCCAATTTACGTCTGAAAAAACCAATGATTTATGCCGTGATCAGCGGTGCGCTGGGCGGAGCATTGATGGGCTGGGGAGGCTCTTATGGAAATGCGTTTGCTAACCAAGGAGTGTTGACGATCCCAGTATACGCAGAGGCAGGAACGAAAGCCTTTGTTTGCTACCTGTTAGGATGTTTAATTGCGTTTGGCGGTGCTTGTATTATGACGGTTGTTTTAGGGTTTAAAGATCTTCCAGAGGAAAATGCAAAGAAGGTTCAGGAAACATTGACGGATGCGGTGAAGGAAGCGATTAACGATGATTTGGTATTTGAGGACAGTGATTTAGTCGTAGATTCACCGGTAGAAGGTCGGACAATTTCCTTAGCGGACGTTCCAGATGAAGTCTTTGCTTCTGGAGCAATGGGCAAAGGAATCGCCGTGTATCCAAGCAAAGGTGAGATCGTAGCGCCAATGGATGCAACGGTCAGTGTACTTTATCCAACCATGCACGCCATCGGCTTAACATTAGATAATGGTGTTGAGATGTTGATTCATATTGGAATTGATACAGTGAATTTGGATGGGAAATTCTTTGAAAAGCATGCGAATGTTGGAGAGCATTTGACTAAAGGACAGCGAATCGTTTCCTTCGATATGCAAGGGATTGAAGCTGCGGGATATGACTTAACGACATCAGTAATTATTACGAATTCGAATAATTATGTAGCGATTGGTTCAACCAAAGATAATCATATTGAAACAAACAGCAACTTATTATTTTTGCTGACGAATTCAGCAATTTAAACAACCCAAGAAGTGCAGATGAGTTGTATTCTGATAAACATCATGTATTCGAAAAAGTATGAAGGAGCTAAAATTATATGAAAAAATTCGATGAAAACTTTTGGTGGGGAGCTTCTTCCTCAGCCTTTCAAATAGAAGGAGCTTGGGACGAGGACGGCAAAGGGGAATCTGTTGCTGACCACAATTCATTTACCCGTTCTGCTCAGCAGGCGGACACAAAAGTAGCGAGTGATTTTTATCACCATTATGAAGAAGATATCAAGCTGATGAAAGAATTAGGATTAAAAACGTATCGCTTCTCACTTTCATGGGCGCGTATTATTCCAGATGGAGACGGTGAAGTGAATGAACGAGGAATAGCCTTCTATAATAAGGTCATCGATTGCTTGATTGAAAATGAGATTATTCCTTTTGTGACCTTATATCATTTTGATTTACCTTATGCGCTTGCTGTAAAGTATAATGGATGGGAAGCACGAGCTTGTGTGGATGCTTTTAGACGATATGCCCAAGTATGCTACCAAGCGTTTGGTGATCGAGTGAAGCACTGGCAAGTGAATAATGAACAAAACTTGATGATTCGCGTGGACGAACGAATGAATATGTACGATGTGAAGCCAGAGGACCGAGAACGTGTTCGGGCGCAAATGGATTATCACATGTTTGTGGCTCATGCCCATGCGACGAATGATTGCCATGAAATGATTCCAGGCAGCAGCATCGGACCAGCAGTTTCATCAACGATGACCTATCCGGCTTCCAACAAGCCGATGGATATTTGGGCAGCGAAAATGAATGATAATTTTAAAACAAATTATGCGTTGGAAATGTATTGCTTCGGACAATATCCTGGCTATTATCAAACTTATTTAGAAAAGGCGGGCATTGCACCAGTTACACTACCGGAAGATAAAACGATTCTTAAAGCGGCAAAACCAGATTTTATTGCGCTGAATTACTATCGGACACTCGTAGCTAGCTATTTGCCAGCTGATGAAACGCACCCATTCGGAACCCGGGAAAAAGATGTTGACTTTGATCTGTATGGATATTTCCGAGTGGAGAAAAACCAACATTTAATCGCTACAGAATACGGTGCACAAATTGATCCAATGGGGTTACGGCTGGTCCTGAATGAGTATTATCGTCAATTCCGATTACCGTTGATTATTACTGAAAATGGATTAGGGACAGCGGATGTGTTGACTGAGGATGGAAAAATTCATGACCAATATCGAATTGATTATCTTCGCGATCACATCGCGGCTTGTTGTGATGCGATTCAAGACGGAGTTGAATTATTCGGTTATTGTCCGTGGTCAGTGATGGACATATTAAGTTCCCATCAAGGCTTTAAAAAGCGTTATGGATTTATTTATGTAAATAGAGCGGATCACGATTTAAAGGATTTAAGACGAATTCCTAAGGATAGTTTTTATTGGTATCAAAACGTGATTCAAAATCACGGGCTGACAGATTAGAGAAAAGATAAGGCGGTGAGCCAATGCAGGTGCTAAAAGTGATGAATAATTCTCTCGTTTTAGCCTTAGACGAAGCAGGGACTGAATGCATTTTAATGGGAAAGGGCATTGGGTATAACAAAGCGATCGGTCATGAAATCCAAGACGATGAAATCGAAAAGGTGTTTATTTTAACAGATAACAAAATGCTAACCAACTTTGTCCAATTAGCCAGCACCCTGGATGATACCTATATAAACTTGGTGAAAAAGATTATCGATCATGCCGCTACCAGCTATCAAATAGAGGTAAAAGACTACCTCTATTTGTCTTTATCCGATCATATCTCATTCGTCGTAAAGCGTCTCAAGGAGGGAAACGTAGGTGAAAACTTCAATTATCCTGATGTGATGCTCTACCACAAAAATGAATATCGTATCGGCAGGTATGCAGTGGATTTAATAAACAAAGAGCTTCAAATTCAACTACCAGATAGTGAAGCTACAGCCATTGGACTTCATTTTGTTAACGCCAAGCTGGAATCCTCCTCCCATCAGAGAGATCAGAGTATTACCAAGCTGATGAATAATTTTGAAAAAATCGTTCAAAGAATCGTAGGCGGAAAAATAAACCGTGATACCTTTACTTATTCTCGCTTTTTGACTCATCTAAATTATTTCAGTGAACGAGTCTATGAGGGAAATCTCTTTCCTGATGAGGATAAGGAAGAACTGTACCAAACGTTAGCCGTAAAAATGACCAATGAAGTTGCTATTATCAGAGCCTTTGAAATTTTTATCTCTAAGGAATACGGCTTGGATATCACAAAACAAGAGAAAATCTATTTACTCGTCCATCTTCATCGAATTGTGGAGGAACAGGAACGAGAAAGGGAAAAAAGTATTTGAAATAACTAAATGGATTGTTTGGGAAAAATCGTTGATCAATTCTAGATCAGAGAAACAAATTAATCGTGGTTCAACTATCGAAAGTGGTAGTTGAACCACGATTTTCTGTATTTTTATAGTGAAACATTTCCGTCAAGTAAATGATCTTCCCCAACAAAGTCAGTTCATATTGCAAAGTTTTAGCTGGGGCACTTAGGAAACGACAATCAAATGAAATACTAAAGATAATTCCATTCAGAATAATCTTGAATAGAATTATTCTGAATGGAATAAATATTATGCACTAATGGATAATGATATACATGTTCTCACAATGGTCAATTAGATCATAAATCTCATTCCAATCTGTCTTCTTAAGATAATCCATGGTATCTTCTAAGGAACTTAGAATAGTTGACTTGGAAGCAAAGGTCAATTTTTGCGGGAACTGGTGAAATGAGTAAACGCTATGGGTTTATTTATGTGGATAGTGATGACCAAGGAAAGTGGTCGTTAAAACGCAGCAAGAAGAAATCATTTGACTGGTATAAGCAGGTGATAGCAAGTAATGGAGAAAATTTAAAATAACGGTTTAATGATCTGTTTTTCTAGAGATTATGATTGATATTTTTTGTTATTTTAAAATTATTCTGTTGACGACTCAAAAAAAGAATAGTAGTATTTTTTGTGAATTGAATAGTATTCTTCGGGGCAGGGTGTAATTCCCGACCGACGGTGACAAGGCGTGCCTTGAAGTCCGTGACCCGCATTTTTGCGGTTGATCCAGTGTGAGTCTGGAACCGACAGTTAAAGTCTGGATGGGAGAAGAAAAACTTATCAGAAGTATGATGGGGAAGGTCTATCCTTTTTTCATTATGGTTTCTTTGAGTTTATCTGTTACGGCCTCGTGTATGTGCTTACACGAGGCCTTTTTTTGGCAGTTTTTCTTCCTGCTTCAGCAGGTTAGAAAAATGCTATGCGTAACGAGAATAGAATTATTTTTCCCGTTTTTTGAAAAAAATAATACGATAAAGCGAAATAGCTGTTTGGAAAGGAGGAATTTGTATGCATGAAACATTTATGCGGCTTGCGATCAAGGAAGCGTTAAAGGGCAAAGGCAAAACCTTTACGAATCCTTTAGTTGGCGCAGTGATTGTCAAAGATGATCAGGTTATTGCCAAAGGCGCGCACTTAGCTTATGGCCAGCCTCATGCTGAAAAAAATGCGCTGACATCATGTGAAACTCCCGAAAAACTATTAAATTCAACACTCTATGTCACGCTGGAACCGTGTCATCACTATGGCAAGCAGCCGCCATGTACCCAAGCGATTCTGGAAAGTGGGATCAAACGGGTAGTCATCGGACAACTTGATCCGAATCCCCTCGTGGCAGGAAAGGGAAAACAGTATTTAGAAGAGCAAGGGCTTGAGGTGATTACAGGGGTTTTAGAGGAAGAAGTTCGAAGGTTAAATCGCCATTACAATTTTTATCATGAGCAGCAACGGCCGTTTATCACATTGAAGCAGGCCATGACCTTAGATGGGAAAATTGCGTTAGCTGGTCAAAGAACACCCTTAACAGGAGAAGAAGCATTGAAACGAGTCCGCAAAGAACGGGGGCATTATCAAGCGATTTTGATTGGAAGTCAAACCGCTTTGATTGACAATCCAACCTTAGGGACGACTGACGAAGATAAATTTCCTCCTTACCGAGTGGTCTTGGATCGAAAAGGGGAAGTATTGGCACATAAAGAACTCGTACTTTTTCAAGCTGACAGCAGTCCGGTGCTCATTTTCACCGAAAGGGATGATGAGATTCCTCTGCCTGAGCATGTCGAAGTCATTCGAAATCAGGTTCTTTCCCTGTCTTTTGTCGTGACAGAATTAACCAAAAGAAACATTCAATCCCTTTATGTTGAAGGCGGAGCTATCATCCATGATGCCTTTTTAGCAAGCGGCTATTGGGATGAGCTGGTTACCTATCTTGCGCCGAAAATTATTGGCGGGAATGGCACAGCTAGTTTTACCGGCGCACGCTTAGTGGAGCAGGTAACAGCACTAAGCGGTGTATCAATTGAACAATTGGGATCAGACATTCGAATCGTCGGAAGGAGAGTGTAGCAGATGTTTACAGGACTTATTAAGGAAAAGGGCAAGCTGACGCGAATCATTCCTCGTGGAAGGACCATTCTGTTAACCTGCCGAGCGTCTAAAAAACTACTAGCAGATTATCAGATTGGCGATAGTATGGCGATCAATGGTGTGTGCTTGACCGCCGTCAAAAAATCAGAGCAGGAATTTACGGTTGAAATTATGCCAGAAACGTATCAGCGAACGTCGTTTTCAAAGGCAAAAGTATCTGACGAAGTAAATTTGGAACGAGCGTTAGCCTTCAATGGTCGAATTGAAGGTCATTTTGTCGCTGGACACATCGACACAACGACCCGCTTAGTCGAAAAGCGAGTGTTAGAAAATGCCTTGATTTTAACGTTTGACTACCCAAGAGAATTGACTGGTAAAATTATTTCTCAAGGCTCGATAGCAATTAATGGTGTAAGCCTGACCGTAACAGAAGCCACGAATCGCCTGTTTTCTGTGAGCCTGATTCCCCACTCGAAGGATCAAACCAATTTGGGGCGTTTACAGCGAGGAGAATTGGTCAATATTGAAACGGATTTGTTAGGAAAATATGTCAAAGCCCAAAGAAAGGACACATCGTATGGATAGAGAAAAAATCGAAGCCGCCATTGAACAGTTAAAAAAGGGTCAACTTGTGATTGTAGCAGATGATGATGATCGTGAAGCAGAAGGAGATTTAGTAGGAATTGCAAATCTAGCGACTACTGAAACGGTCAACTTCATGACAAAACATGCTCGAGGATTGATCTGTGCACCAATCTCCGAAAAAGTAGCTCAACGATTGCAGCTTTCTGAGATGGTCAAAAGAAATACAGACAGCTTCGGGACAGCCTTTACTGTAAGTGTCGATCATCAGTCAACGACAACTGGGATTTCGGCTGGTGAACGAGCACAAACAATCAAAGCACTAGCCGATCCCCAGGCAAAAGGAACAGATTTTAACAAACCGGGGCATATTTTCCCTCTGATTGGGAAAGCTGGAGGCGTACTTGTGCGAAGAGGACATACTGAAGCCGCGTTAGACTTGGCGAAAATGACGAATCAAAGTGAAGCGGCCTATATTTGTGAGATTTTAAATGACGATGGCTCTATGGCCCGCCGTCCACAGCTGGAAAAACTAGCAGAAGAATGGCAGCTGCCAATGATCACAGTGGAGGAATTAGCGAACTATCTGACTGCGACGGTACAAGGCAGGACGACGGTTCAGCTTCCAACTGAATACGGGTCCTTTGAATTAACATTGTTTGAGGATGGACAACAGCGAGAGCATTTGCTTCTTTCAAAGGGTGATATTTCAAACTCAGAACAGCCATTGTTGGTGCGGCTTCATTCGGAATGTCTAACCGGAGATGTCTTTGGATCTCATCGCTGTGATTGTGGTGAGCAGCTCCATGAAGCGATGCGCATGATTGAAGCAGAAGGAATCGGCGCGATTCTCTATTTGCGACAGGAAGGAAGAGGCATTGGCTTGAAGAATAAGCTGCGCGCCTACCAGCTTCAGGAACAAGGTCTAGATACCTATGAAGCCAATGTTGAGCTCGGTTTTGAACCCGATGAACGGGAGTATCAATTTGCTGCAGAAATATTAGCTTCTTATGGTATCAAGGAGATTCGCTTGTTAACCAATAATCCGGAGAAGGTGAAAGAACTAGAAGAACGAGGCATCCACGTTCACCAACGGGTTCCATTAGAAACAGCCCCTTTAAAGGAAAATAGTGCGTACTTAAAAACGAAAAAACAAAAATTTCATCATTTATTATCGATTTAAGAAAAGGAGAGAAAAAGAATGCCACAATTTGAAGGAACATTTGACGGCCAAGGAATCAAGGTAGGAATCGTTGTTGCACGCTTTAACGAATTTATTACCTCTAAACTATTAAGCGGAGCGATGGATAATTTGCTGCGGCATGGTGTAAAGGAAGAAGATATTGATGTCTATTGGGTACCAGGAGCCTTTGAGATTCCCTTTATCACAAAAAAATTAGTAGCAAGTGGAAAATACAGCGGGTTGATCACCTTAGGCGCAGTGATTCGCGGAGCCACCACCCATTATGAACTGGTTAGTAATGAAGTCGCAAAAGGGGTGGCCCATATCGGTCTAGAGTCAGAGATTCCTGTGATGTTTGGCGTATTGACCACAGAAACGATTGAGCAGGCTATCGAAAGAGCTGGGACCAAAGCCGGGAATAAAGGAGCGGAAGCAGCGCAGGGCTTGATTGAGATGGTGACGTTGAATCAAAAACTCTTTAGTTAACAGCACATAGTCATTTTGAACGAAAATCGTCCTTGTGGAACAATAGTAATAGGGGAGCGTAAATTCTTTAAAATGTAAGAAATATAATGTTGCTAAAAAACAGTCCTTTTTATTGATTTAAATTAATTAGTACCTATTCCACAGCTAGCATTACTTCGGACTAGCTGGATGAATCGCGAAATATAATTCCATTCAGAATAATCATAAACAGAATAATTCTAATCAGAATAAACTGTAAAAAACATGTTATACTGATCTTAAGGAAACGAGATAGATCAAACTCAGTTGACGTAGATTTCTACGGAATGAGATTGGAGGAATAGGGAAATGTTTGTAGGCAGGAAGAAAGAACTAGCTATTCTCGAAAAATTATACAAAAAATCCAGCTTTGAAATGGCCGTTGTCTATGGGAGAAGGCGGGTCGGGAAGACACGTCTTATCTCAGAATTTGCAAAGGGAAAGAAAACGATCTTTTTCTCGGCGAAAGAAGTGAATGATCGTTTAAATATCAATGGATTTTTACAAGCCGTTCAGGAACTTGTGGGGGAACATTTTTTACCTAATATTGATAATTGGGAAGATGCGTTTAATTATCTGTATGAAAAAACACGCGGTAGCAAAATTGTTTTGATTATTGATGAATATCCTTATGCAGCAAAGGCGAATAAGTCTTTAAATTCAATTCTTCAGCATTTTATTGACCACAAACTTGATCTTGATAGTAATATTTTTATGATTCTTTGTGGTTCGCAGGTGAGCTTTATGGAGGATGAGGTATTAGCAGAAAATAGTCCACTTTTTGGTCGAAAGACTACGCCTATTCATGTAGGAGAACTAGATTATATTGATGCCGCAAAATTCCTTGACAGCTACTCAAATGAAGACAAAGTGAAATTTTATTCCTGCATGGGAGGGATTCCGTACTATCTTTCTCAAGTAGATAAGACCCTATCCTTTGATGAGAACATGGAGGAGCTTTATTTCGATATTTATGGTGGTCTGTATTCAGATCCAATCATGGTATTGCATCAGGAGCTGCCAGAGCCTAAATTATATAATTCGGTTCTGCAAGCTATTGCCAGTGGGGCGAACACGCTTGAACAAATTCGGCAAGCAACATATATTGAAAAAAGTACATTGAGTAAGTACCTTAAAACACTAGTCAATATGCGGATTATTCAACGGAATTTGCCCTTCGATGTTGATCCGTTGAAGAGCAAAAATTCTCATTATACTTTAAAGGATAATGTCTATCGTTTTTGGTTTCGCTATGTCTTCACGAATCAAGAAGAGATCGAGCGTGGAAGAGGAAAAAGGCTGTATCAAAGAGAGATAAAAGAAACATTGAATGAGTTCATTGGTGCCCCTGCTTTTGAAGAAATCTCCATGAGCTATTTATATTTCTTAGATGAATTAGAAGAATTGCCCTTCTTTCCTAAACGTACAGGTTCATGGCGAGGGAAGAAGCAAAAAGGGGATTCTGATGAACGTGAATTTGATATTGTAATGGAGAATAAGAAAGAGCAAAAAATTTTGATTGGTGAATGCAAATGGCGCAATCAATTGAAGACGGTGAAAGAAATTCAAAAATTAATGAGCCATGCCTCCTATTTACCGGGATACGATGAGTATTACTTCTATTTTTTCTCAAAAGCGCCGTATCCAGAGCAAGCGCGTGAACTAGAAAAAATCCACGAAAACCTCGTATTAGTGACGATTGATGATTTGTTTGATGAGAAGATCGTTACGCTTCATTGAATGGGATGAATACAAGAGGTTGGTGATTTTTATAAGTCATCGTTGTTTCTTAGAATAGGTTGTTGCCTAGTATAGGAGACTCCAAAAGCTCCAGAAATTGACGAGTGTCCGTCGTTTCTGGAGCTTATAAGGTGAGTTCCGATGTTCACCAATTGTTTGATATAAACTAACACTTTAACTCTTTTTCTCCCATTTTTCAAATAAGATTCAACTTGAAAGCTTTACAAATTAAATTTCTTCGCCATTTGATGCAATCACTTGTTTATACCAATTGAAGCTCTTTTTCTTATATCGGTTGAACGTTCCATTTCCGAAATTGTCAGCATCTACATAAATGAAGCCATAGCGTTTGGAAATCTCTGAGGTAGACATACTAATAATATCAATCGGTCCCCAAACGGTATATCCGATTAAATCCACACCGTTTTTAATAGCCTTTCCCATTTCATTAATATGACTGCGTAAGTAATCAATTCTTTGAGTATCCTCAATCTCGGTAGTCCCATCAGAGTGCTCTTGAAGTCCGATACCGTTTTCTGCGACGAATAGTGGAAGTTGGTATCTATCATAAAGCTTTTCCAGCGTGATCCGAAGTCCGACTGGATCGATCTGCCATCCCCATTCGTTGCTTTCAAGATAAGGGTTCTTAACACCATTCACCAAGTTGCCTGTTGTGAGTTCAGTATCTTTATCAATTTTATGTTTAGAAAGAACAGTCATGTAATAGCTGAAGGAAAGGTAGTCGATAGTGTTTTCCTTCAGCAGCGTCTCATCTGTATCTTCCATAATAAGATTAATATCATTTTCTTTAAAGAAGGCTTTTATGTAGCTTGGATAATAACCTCTCACTAAGACATCAGAATAAAAAAGATTTTTCTGATCGTCCTTGATTGATTCCAGGACGTCAAGTGGATCACAGGACGCTGCGTATCCTTCTCGGCGCGCTAACATGCCACCCATTTGTGCATTTGGAGAAATATCTTTTAGTATTTTTTTAGCCATTGCACTGGCCATAAAAAGGTGGTGAATCACTTGGTATTTATCCGTTTTTTCGTCCTTTATATAGTCCGTTGGAACAGCGCCGCCTACATAAAAACTATGATCAATCACATTTATTTCATTAAAGGCCATCCAATACTTGACCGAATCTTTGAACTCAGATATGACTGTCTCACAATAATGAGAGAAAAACGTCAGCATTTTTCGATTGATCCAACCTCCATACTTCGTAGCAAGATATGCAGGTGTTTCATAGTGGGAAAGAGTAACGATTGGTTCAATATCATACTGTTTTAACGTTCGGAATACGCGATGATAAAAATCCAAACCGGCTTTGTTCGGCTCTTTTTCATCACCTTTAGGGAATATTCTTGACCAAGAAATAGACATCCTTAGCGCTTTAAACCCCATTTCAGCAAATAAAGCAATATCCTCTTCGTACCTCTCATAGAAATGAATGCCCCATCTCTTAGGATAAATATCCTTTTTATCGGCTAATCTTTTTTCTATTTCCTCAATTGATAATTCATCGAAAGCAGCATATTTAGCGTAATCTTGATTTTCATAGTATGGAGCAGTATCTGCTACCGATGACCCGCGCCCATCCTTGTTCCAAGAACCTTCTGATTGATTTGCGGCGATAGCCCCACCCCATAAAAAATGTTCAGGAAAAAAAGTATCTTTTGCCATATTTTTACCTCCTTATCGTTATTTTAATCTTAAGACAAGGGAATGTTATAATCAATGGAAATTGGGCTAGGGTGCAAATGTTGTCCCCTGTATAAAGCAGGGTGCATATTTTGTCCCCCGACAGAAATGAAAAGAAAGTATGCTGTTAGTATAAAGAAATTGTTCTTTATAGAAATCGTTTGTGTAACTTTCGACAAATAGTATGAAGGAGGAAAAATATGAATTACCAATCAGTTTCTCAGGCGTTACTGGATGTTATTAAGATCGAAAACATTCGTAACATCACACACTGCGCAACCAGACTCAGAGTGAATGTCAGAAATATCGACCAGATCGACACAGAAAAGGTTGAACAAATTGAAGGGGTCTTAGGTGTCGTCAAACAGGGTGATACGCTGCAAATTATTTTTGGCCCGAATGTCCAAGGAGTCTACGATACGTTTAATCAATTATATGAGTCAAAAATTTCTACAACTAAAAGTAAAGAAGAAGATTCTACCAAAAGTAAAGAAGGACCATTTTCTAGAGCGCTGAGCTTTTTAGCCGCCGCATTTTTACCTACGATGCCAATCGTGGTTGCTGTGGGACTAATATCTGCAATTCTTAATATTATCATTCTTGCGACTAGTTTATCAGCAGAGTCACCTACCTACGAATTGATCAATGCAATCGCATCTACGGGTTTCTTTTTCCTTCCGCTCTATGTCGGTTATGGAAGTGCGAAGCAACTGAATATCAATCCTGTTTACGGCATATTTTTAGGGGCGGTATTACTAAATGAAGGAATTAACGGAGTAGAAGGTCTGAGTCTTTTTGGTCTGCCCATTGTCGCAACCACGTATTCTTATACCGCGCTTCCGGTGTTATTGGGCGTGATTATAATGGCTCAAACGCATAAACTTATTTATAAAAGAATTCCAAGCTATTTTAAAGAGGTCTTGATTCCATTAATTGTCATTACAGTCGGAACACTTGCTACGTTGCTGTTAGTAGGACCTTTAGGAGTCATTTTAGGAAATTGGATGACTGCTGGATTTGTATTCATTCATGATAAAATTGGTTGGCTGGCTCTGGGATTAGTTGGTGCACTATTTGGCTTTACGGTACTTACTGGAACAAACAAAGCGCTGGTTCCGATCATGGTTACTTCTCTCGCTGCTCAAGGGTATGATACATTCCTTATTCCTGCGATGCTTGGTACCAATATCGCGATTGCTACGGCCACTTTGGCTGTCGCTTATCTTGAAAAAGATGCGACGAAAAAAGGGACACAGCTGTCAGCCGGAGTGACTGGACTTATGGGTATTTCAGAACCATCCTTATTCGGAGTGCTAATCAATGATAAACAGGCATTATACGGCTCGATGATCGGAGGAGCTATTGGAGGGGTAGTGGCAGGTATAACGAATTTGGCACAAAACTCAATTGTTTCAGGCTTACCCGGATTAGCAACAATGGTTATCTCGAAGGCTCCATATACGGGTCTATCGAATATGTACGCAGGCATTTTAGTCATTGTCGTATCAGGAGCTGCCGGTTTTCTGGCGACGATTTTCTTAAAAAGAAGAAAAATGAGTAAGGTATAAGCGATGACTAGTTAATTTCAAAATACAAAGAAGAAGCTGGATGAAAATGATCATTCAGCTTCTTTTTGCATATGTTTTACTTCCTTATCAATAGTTGCGTATTCATAGTATAAAAAGTCAAAGAACAAATTTGTCGCGTATCTTCTGTTTACGACCTCTTCCTTGACCGTTTCATTTGAAATTTGATCCGTAAAATTGTAAAGAGTGCTGTCTGTTAATCGGATAATGTCGGTAAAGACTGAGTGAGTATATTGATTATTCAAAGTAACAAGATAGATCGGACACGTCATTTCTTCCAGATCTGTAACAATCGAATGCGCCATGACACTGCTGGAGGATAGGACGATGACTACATCATTTTCTTCTATTTGTATGTCGCTATCCTTCTTGTAATTGATGATGATATCCCAAAAAGAGTTAAATCTCAAAAATTGCATTTGCATATCCTCTACCATTCGTGTTGTTGAAGTAGAGGTAAGCCAGTAAATATTTTTAGCATTATGCATGACTTTCGCCAATGTTCTAATTTTCTCAAGAATCTTAGAGTTATTATTCAAAAAGAATTTCTGAATCTCATTTATTTGCTGAATGTGTTCTTTTACGTAGTCTTTTCTATCTAGTTCCTTTTCAAACATACTGATATCGTATGGGATCGTAAACTCATTTTTGAAATCCAAAAAACTCTCATGATCCAGTTTTGAGAAAAAACGCCGAACAGTGGCTCTTGAGACGTGACAATCCGCAGAAACATCGTAAATATTGATGCTTTTTATATCATCAAATCGCTTCAGAAAATATTTTGATAGTATTTTCTCCGTTGAGTTTGTCGGCGATTCATTGTACAGCCTCAGTAATAGTAAAAACGTTCCATATCTTTCAACTGACATTTTATTTCCCTTTCCAAAAAGTATTCTGCTATCATTTTATCATTTATTTTTGTTTTTCTAAGAAATAAATGGGAGGAAAAACGAGCAGGTGGAAAGAGTGTTGTCATGTTACAAGAAGGGGAAATTATATCAGACCAACAACTGACGGATTTTGCACATTATTTATCATTCAAGCCATACTATATTTCCCCACGCAAAGACAACCCAATTACAAGTCCACTTCAGCACTTGCAATTGGATTCTCTTTTTTATTATACATTGTTCTCTTGATCATCCTTATCAGGCAAATCCCCGACATCCCGTTCAAACACTCGCAGCCATTTCTGCAGCCACGCGATCTTTAGTCCAAAGGCATGGGCATTTTCTAAGATCGAACCAATCTCGTACAGAATCAGAAGAGCGGTCCAAATCAAGGCGACATTAATAGGCAAATCGATGCCAACGACAGGTGCTAGTATGTCTAAAGCAGCGGCACAGATAATTGTTGAGAACGTGATGAACTTGGTAAACAGTCCGTAAAGATTGATAGAGGAGACCCACGTATGGCTTTTTAGTGCTTTGGCGTAGCCAGTAAAAAGGTCTAAGCCAACCATCGTCAAAAAGACACCCATGATTGGGACACTTCCGCCGAATAGATAGTTAACGAGTGTTCCTCCAGATAAAATTGATAAAACAGTCATTTCAATTCCCTTCTTTCAAATAGATTTAATCAACATCTGCGATTTAGCTCGCAGGTGTCATTTGTCCTACGCTAGATAGAATGGAGATTAGCGATTAAGTGCTTGATTCATGATTCGCTGGGTCGTCTTTATTCCGCTGTTTTCGCCTGAACATTCGTTGAAGCAGGCCTTTTTTGTTGTTTGCATCTTTTCTTGTTGGCTGTTTAGTCGATCGTTTGACAGGTGCGGCTACAGTTGCTGGATGTGCGACGGATTCATTCGTTTCTAACGATAATTGTGTTTTACTAAATGGCACAATCGCCACAGGAAGCTGGAGCTGCATGTACTCGGATTCTGACTGATTTTCTGATACTTCAAAACAGCCAACCTCTTCACAGGTCGCTTCATAAAACGGTTCAGTTTGATCCACATCAATCTCGTTTTTCAGGTCAAACAGCGTGGTTACCTTCGTAGAGACAAACTTTGCCGTGACAACAGAATCAAATAGTTTTACGCCATCTTGTTCAAAAAGGTCTAAGGTCGTTAATAGTTCGCAAGCTTCTTTGATTTCTTCTGCCGACAAGCTCGTATCCACGTCCTGATAGGTCCAGTTGTGTTTCTTGCGGTCACTGTTAAAAAAAGTTGTGACCAATTTTGTAGACTCAGTGATCATTTTTCTTCTTTCCTCTCATTTATTTTCTGCGTAGGGTAGTTCTTATCAAGGCTCAGTCATTTCTTCAGGACGTACAAATGAAACCAGTGAACGAGCGACAGACAAGACTTTCTTGCCAAAATTTCTCAAAGGGAAGACCCTCATCGTCAGCCGTTTCCATTCAGGCGCCGCAAAGTAATCCTGAAAATAATAAAAGAAGCGCTTCATGGTACGTGTTGCTTTGGTGTTCATAAACAAATAGCGGACAAGATCGCTGAGAATGTTCGCAAACTCCTGCGCACCAAGTCTAAAACGGATGCGTAAAGCCATAATATATTTAATTGTTAAGCTGCTGTTCTGTGTTTCTTGATAAAAGGTCATGATTCGTGCCTCAAGTGTTTCGGGTTTTAGTGTGAAAATCTGTTGGTGCGTTAAAAGTGGTTCATTCATGGATCTTCATCCTCCTTATTTGTTTTGAAGTAGTTTTTTGTAAAAAGAAAGTTCGATTCGAATGCCGTATATCATTCAACTAAAGTGCTGGAACGATAAACTAGCTATTAATGCTAATTATTTTTCTAACTAAGAGACCTGCGAAAAGTTGAACTGACATCCTTATTTGTTTTAAAGTAATAATTTTTTCCAAGAGAAAAAAATCGTTCGATTCAAATGCCGTATATCATTCTTTTAAAATTGCTAAAGTAAGAACTGACATCCTTATTAATAGAGAAGAGCGGTACGTCTACCGCGACTTCTCAAATTTAGTAAAGCAATATCCTACTGTTGTTCCTGTGTGTTATCAAATAGGATCGTTTCAGTTGTTTCCACATATTTTGCGCTTTCGACTGTGTTGAAAAGGTCCGCGCCGTCTTTATGGAAAAGCTTGATGCCGATTAGACGTTGTAAGAGGCTTTTGACCTCAGTAGGCGTCTTATTTGGATCAGGGTTATTCAGGCTCCAGGTTTGTTTTTTTCCTAAGCTGGTTGTAAAGGTTGCGACAAGTTTAAACATCTAATTTTCTCCTTCCTTATTTGGTATACCGAGATTGGCTAGTTAGGAGCACACCGTCTAGGTTGCTGCCTTCTGGTGAAAGTTCTGTCAGGATGGCGCCAAGCTCTAGCACCGCTTCTTCGGTTGGTTCGTCGATGACGTTTTGGAAGTTCACCTTTCTTAATTTGTCTTCACCTGCGTCGATTTGTACTTGTAATTTGTTGCCGATTTTTTGAATCATTTTTTCATTCCTCCGTTATAGTATTTTTTTTGTTCCGGTCGGTGACTTAACGATAAAGGGGAAATACAAACTCGGTCAAAACCGGCAAAATTACATTTGGGGGTCAAAATTGCAGGAGTTTTCAATCTCTTTTTTACACAAATCCTATAAGAACAGGATTTTACTTTGTGAAAAATGAAAGAAGCCAGTAATTTTCATAGCCTCATGTAATTTTGCCTACTTTGACACATTTTGGGTTTTATGCGTGGAGAAGTAATGTTGATTTGATAGTGTTTGTAGAATGGAAACATCTTCTAAAAAAACTAAACATTTTTATTTGACTTAAGGTTTTCTTAATGAGTAAAGGAGAAAGTTGAAATGAGGAAGGTCTAGAAATAGTGTCGTGATTTAAAAAGATGACGGCTCCAAAAATTCAAATGGAGGCTTATTTTGACGGTTATAAGGAGTTAGAAGATTGATAAAACTAAGGATGTACGTTATAATGTACGTGATAACGTACATGTAGAAAGAGGGGCTTGTCATGGAAGTAATCACACCAACGAATTTAAGAAAGAATTTATTTGAAACTTTGAAGGGCGTAGCAACTGATAACAGCGAGATTGAAGTTACCTTAACGAATAAAGAGGGGGTAAATGATGGAGTAATCATGATGTCTAAACGTGAATGGAGTGCGATTCAAGAAGAATTATATTTGTATAGAACAGGTACGCTTGATAATGTATTTAGCCTTATGGAAAGCGAATCTGAGGATGATTTTGAGGAAGCATAATTGAGCGATTGGAAGGTATTAGTCCATAAAGAAGTTAAAAAAAAGCATTTACCGCTGTTAGAAAAAATAAATCTGCTATCTGACTATGAAGAAATCATCGAAACGCTAAAAAAGAACCCTTATACTCAAATTAGAAATTTTGAGCAATTACGTCCAAAAAACAAGCTAATGTATTCTATGAGAATCAATGGAAAGCATAGAGTTGTTTATACGATTGATAAGAAGAATAAAGTAGTTAAGGTATATTCTGCTTGGTCACACTACGAAAATAATATGCCAAAATAGAGAAACACGAAAAAAACCGTTAGGGAAAGCCCCAAGCGGTTTTTTGTGGCAAAAAGGATGAAAGAGTAGGCGATGCAATAGATCAATCAGCTCATATGCACGTAATTTTAGAGATAGTCCTTGTTCCGATTGAAAGGTCGATTGTTCCGATGTAGAGATGTTTCTCCTAACAAAAAGGGCGTTTAGTCCCGTGTGTCGAGTCAGTATTTCCAGTAGTAGACTTTGCTCGATCGGTTTAAAGATCAAAAATATTCTAATTCCAGACTGAAGCAATGGCAGACATTCTATTTTAGCAGCTGAGATCAAAAAAATTTCATACTGCTACGCATTAAATATGGGCAACGGCAATGAAACATCTCGTTACTCTAAATACATTGAAACCTTTTACAATTTTTACTTTGATTTAGCTTGCTTATCTTTATATAAAGAAGAGCCTAATATCAGTGATCCTATCCTATTAAGTAAATCATTTGTATCAGGGGCGGCAATTGATTATGACAAGTAGTATCAGTGAAAATTGCATCAAAAATACGATTTTAGAGTATACAGAGATCTTTCTGTGTACTTTTTTATTTTGATCATGAGGCTCAACAACTAAGTTAGCCGCCCTAACTTTCAATCAATAATTTTTCAAGTTTAGGTGTATAGAAATTGTCGTTAACTTTATTCAAAGGAGCGTCTACGTGTAATTGATTTACGATCGTATTTTCTTCTTGTGGAGAAATGTAATAGTTATACATTTTCTGTTCTGGAGATAAAAAAGTGTTGGGATGCTACTCTTTCAAAAAATAGAATGCCGCATCTAATACATCGGCGTCGATTTCAACAATGAGATTATTTGTCTGAATCAAATGAGTAGCTACAATCGGGTTTTCTTTAAAAAAAGATAGTAAGTCTTTCTCGTGTAATGCATCTTCCATAGTAAATTCTCCTAACCAAATAATTGGGTCATAATCAAATTTAGACCTAATTATTTGGTGTCTATCTACTCACAATAATAGAAACAATGCTTTAATTTTTTTTGAATGACGCCATTCACAAAAGCTGCTACAACATAATAATCTTCATCACGTAATTAAGTTACGCAAAAAGCGACGGCTCTTTTTTGACATTAAAGGAAGTATAACATTTTAAGAGGTCAAAGGATTGATACATCAATCTTTTGACCGCTTTTCATCTGGTCTTTTTCCT
>OBZH01000070.1_pt1 | contig 125577 bp, 136 predicted proteins | sample 1476881 | NCBI WGS metagenome assembly OBZH01 (sample SAMEA2580230, study PRJEB22360) | human gut metagenome | biome: human gut; feature: human-associated habitat; material: faeces | place: Denmark | collected 2008/2010 | reverse complement strand
AGGAAAAAGACCAGATGAAAAGCGGTCAAAAGATTGATGTATCAATCCTTTGACCGCTTAAAATGTTATACTTCCTTTAATGTTAAAAAAACATGAACGGACATGGAGATGTCTGTTCATGTTTTTTGTATAACAGGTAAATACCGTTATTAAATTTAAAAATCAAAATTATCTGGGTCTGCTCCCAACCGCTCATTAATATTCAGAGCATCAATCCGTTTCATTTCATCATCATTTAATTCAAAGTTAAATACATCGAAGTTCTCTTTAATACGCTCTTCATGGACAGATTTTGGAATCACAATACTATCACTTTGTAAATGCCAGCGAATAATCACTTGGGCAGCAGATTTATCGTGCTTCTCCGCAATTTCAACAAGCGTTGGATTTTGCAAAATCTTCCCTTGACCAAGAGGCGACCATGCTTCAACAGCGATACCTTCCTTCGCTAAAAAATCACGTAATTCCACTTGCGTTAAAGTCGGATGCAGTTCGATTTGATCGACCATGGGTTTGATCTTCGCTGTTTTCATAAGTTCTTCAATGTGATGCTGATGAAAGTTTGACACACCAATTGCTTTTGCTCTTCCACTTTCGTAAATTTCCTCCATCGCTTTCCAGGAGTCATTAAACTTGCCTTCAACAGGCCAGTGAATCAAATAAAGATCAACATAGTCTAAACCTAAACGTTCTAAACTATCATTAAAAGCCTGATGGGCAGAATCATAACCTTGGTCAGCATTCCAAAGTTTTGTGGTAATAAACAAATCTTCTCTTTTAGTGTTTGATTGTCGAATTCCTTCACCAACGCCTTGCTCATTTTTATATACCGCTGCCGTATCAATCAATTGATAGCCGTTTTCGATTGCCCACTTTACAGAATTCGTTGCGTCATTGTCTTCCACGCGCCATACACCTAAACCAAGTCTTGGCATCTCAATCCCATTTGCCAACTGTTTTGTTTTGTCCATCAAACTTCCTCCTTGTTCGTCTTTAATATGAGCCTTACTGTTTTTAGTACAACTCTATTGTCGGAGATTTTGTTTCAACGGTCAACTGAATTGATTATTTCTTTTTCCGATCATTTTGCATGATAGAAATTGATTGTTTCAAAGCACTCCACGTTCCACCTTCGCTGTACACTAATACATTTGATTTGTACAACTGAGCTGAGAAAAGTGTTAAGAAAATCGTGAATAAAACTAAGATTGCTAAGGATACAAAAGCACTAGAAAGCGCTACAGTTCCAGAGGCAAGTCGTAAAGGCATACTGTAAGACGATAAGAAAGGAATATAGGAAGTAACTTTGATTATTACATTAGTTGGATCAGAGGTTCCTAAAATCAAGCTCAACATATAGCCAATCATCGATAAGTAGGTTACAGGCTGGATTGCTTTCGCCGTATCTTCCGGTTTGCTTACCAGCGAACCACATAGCGCTGATAATACCGCATACAAGAATAGCCCTACCAGCATGAAGGTTATAATGACAAAAGCTCCGCTGCCTAATAAGGCCTTAATTGATACATTACTAAGCAGATCCTTTACCATGTCCATATCTTTGAACTGTCTATATCCTAGTACAATAGCAACACCGTAGATCAATAATTGAGTTAAGGCTACTAATAATACACCCAACAGTTTCCCATAATAATGCGTTTTAGCCTTCATGCTAGAAAGTAAGACTTCCATAATTCGCGTGCCCTTTTCAGAGGCAATTTCTTGAGCGATGATGGATGAATAGCTGACAATAAACACAAACATAATGATCGTCGTCAAGAAGCTCAAGATAAACTGTGTTCCCGAGTCCCCACCGTCATTTTTCATTTTTCCGTTCTCAAAAATAACTTTTGTCGATTCAAATTTTGCTGGCTCCATCACTTTTTGAACCTGTGCTGTAGTCAGATTCAATTGACTAGCACGAATATTCGCCTGCATCGAGCTTAAAATTTGTTGTAACTGCATTTCAGTTGAGGTCCCCAAAGATGTTTTGCTGTAAAGTTTTCCAGAAACTTGATCGCTGCCCATTTTCAAATCAAGATAGGCATCGATTTTTTTATCCTCTAACTGTGCTTGTGCTTTTTTGTCGCTGGTAATTACTTTGAATTTGTAATCATCATTTTTAGTTTCAGCCAACTGCTCTGCTATCGCAGGTTGATCACTTATGATTCCGATTTTATTGATGTCATTTGCATCACCGAAGAAATATTGTGACAAATAGAAAATCCCCATAAGTAAAAATGGTGCTAGAATCATAATGAGAAAGGCTGTCGATTTTACGTTCTTTTTATATACATCTTTGATAATAATACCCATTTTACTCATTTACAGCACCTGCTTTCCATTTGAAAATTTCTTCTAGTGTTGGTGGTTGTTGATTAAACATAGGAATATAGCCGTCCTTTGTCGCTTTAACAAAAATTTCTTGACCAGCCGCTGGATATTCCAACGTTATATCAAAACTACCGTCTTCTTTCTGAATCACTGTATGAACTCCCGAAAAGGCTTCTAATTCTTCTTTGGTCAAATGAGATTCTAGATACAATTTACTTCGTCCAAATGATTCGCGAATCTCATGTACCTTCCCATTTAAGACTGTTTCACCATTTCGCAGCATGATCAGGTGATCACAGATTTTTTCAACATTATCCATATTATGACTTGAGAAAATGACACACGAGCCCTTTTCCTTTAATTCAATAATGCCATTTTTCAATAATTCCGCATTGACCGGATCTAATCCGCTGAAGGGTTCATCTAAAATCACTAACTTTGGTTCGTGAATCAACGTTGAAATCAATTGCACTTTTTGCTGATTTCCCTTAGAAAGCGATTTTACTTTATCGGTCTTCTTACCTTTGACTTGAAATTTCTCCATCCATTCATCAATTTTTGGTGCAATCTCTTGTTTACTCTTTCCTCTCAATGAAGCAAAGAAAAGTAATTGATTCTCAATCGTTACTTTAGGATATAACCCTCGTTCCTCTGGTAAATAACCAATTGTATTATAGTCTTTTCCCGACAATGTGTGCCCATTCCATAAAACACTGCCAGAATCTTTTGTTAAGAAGTCCAAGATCAAACGAAATGTTGTCGTTTTTCCCGCACCATTTTGTCCGATCAACCCCAAAATCTTCCCGTCTTCAATCGTAAAGCTCATATTGTCTAAGGCCTTATACGATCCAAAACTTTTACTCAAATTCTTAACCTCTAACATTTTCTCACTCCTTTTTATTATTAAATCCACTTTCCTTAAAAAATGGATATATCACTGAATGCTTATAGTTTCTTTTTGTAGAAAAAATAGCTAATTATATAGCTGATTAGAAATAAATTTAGCAATCCGCTAGCTGTCGTCATTAATGTTCTTGAAATGAAACTGCCAACTATGCTCAAAATAGCTAAGCTAATAACCATCACAAAGGTCGTTATTTGTAGTGACTTCGCAGAAATCTCAATATTTCGCTCATCGGTCTTAACGATACGCTCCTGTCTTAGCTTTTCAGGATTCTTCATCGTTTGTCGATTTTTAAAGAGAAAGATCACAAATACTGAACAGAGCGAAAAAAAGAATCCTGACAAAAATCCTACTGCATGATCATTTATTTTCAACTCATACCACTTTGTACCAATAAATAAGATTGCAGAACAGATTAACATAAAGATAATTGCAGCCAAATATCCTATATTCTTCTTGCGTAATTTCTCTCGATACTCGCGATCTAGTTTTGATAACTCCTTCATTATTCATCCTCCTCATCAAAAATGAAAACTTCTTCTATCATTAAATCAAAAAATCGCGAAATTTTATAGGCTAGGATCAATGAGGCGTTGTACCGTCCATTCTCTAAAGATATAATCGTTTGGCGGGTCACTTCTAAATGATCAGCCAATTCACTTTGAGTCATTTTGCGTTCTTTGCGTAATTCTTGGATTCGATTTTTCAAACGACCACTCCTCAAATGTATAGGTCCCTTTACATTTCATAACAAAAGTATAGCACCCTTTACATTTTGTGTAAAGGGTGCTATACATTATTTTTCTTGCAATTGATTAAATGTATTTTCAGCTACCTGTTTTGGCAAACCTACTTCTTGTAGCTCATCTACGGTTGCTGCTTGGATATTCTTTAGTGACTTAAATTCCTTCAGCAACATTTTTTTACGTTTTGGACCTAATCCATCAATATTATCCAGTTTTGAGGCAAAACTATTTTTACTGCGCAGCTGGCGATGAAAAGTAATCGCAAAGCGATGGACTTCATCTTGAATACGTTGCAGCAGGAAAAATTCTTGTGAATTGCGTTCCAAAGGCACTACGTTCAACTCTGGACCAAATAGCAACTCACTCGTCTTGTGTTTATCATCTTTTGCTAGACCCGCGATTGGGATATCAATCCCTAATTGGTTAGCTAATACATCTTTCGCGACATCAACTTGGCCTTTCCCTCCGTCAATCACAATTAAATCTGGGAATGGTAATCCTTCTTTTAATACCCGAGAGTAACGACGATAAATGACCTCACGCATGGACGCATAGTCATCTGGTCCCTTGACCGTTTTGATTTTATACTTGCGATACTCTTTCTTAGCAGGTTTCCCATCAATAAAAACTACCATGGCAGATACTGGATCTGTTCCCATGATATTAGAGTTATCAAAAGCTTCAATTCGAATCGGTGCGGGAATATTCATAGCATCGCCTAATTTTTCAACCGCACCAATCGTTCGCGCTTCACTTCGACCAATTAGATCGAATTTTTCGTTCAAAGCGACCTGGGCATTTTTCCCTGCCAATTTTACTAGCTTTTTCTTTTCTCCACGTTGTGGTTGTAAAATTTTTGTTGCCAGCATCGCTTCAACACTAGGCTTGTCAATATTATCAGGAATCAAAACCTCTTTAGGAATAAAATGTTCATTTTCTTGATAAAACTGTCCAATGTAGGTTAAAAAATCCTCTTCTGCATCATTATAAAATGGAAACATCGAAACATCTCGCTCAATTAATTTCCCTTGACGGACAAAGAATACCTGTACACACATCCAGCCTTTGTCTGTCGCATAACCAAAAATGTCACGATCCACCAAGTCAGTATTCGTCATTTTCTGTTTTGTCATGACTGTTTCAATTGCTCTGATCTGATCACGGTATTCCGCTGCCTTTTCAAACTCCATATCTGCAGCTGCCAGTTTCATTTTTTCTTCTAATTGCTTCTGAATCTCTGTGTGGCCACCATTTAAAAAGCGTTTGATTTCTTCTACCATGTCCTTATAAACTTGAGGATCAACGTGAAAAGCATAAGGACACAAACATTGTCCTAAATGATAATAAAGACAAGGCGTTTTTTGTGACGGCTTGCACTTCCTTAATGGAAACAATCGATCCAATAATTTCTTTGTTTCATTAGCTGCATTCACATCGGGATATGGGCCAAAATAATGAGCCTTATCCTTCAAGACTTTTCGAGTAATCATCAAACGAGGATATTTTTCATTGGTGATTTTTAGAAAAGGATAGGTTTTATCGTCCTTCAGCATGATGTTGTATTTGGGATCATTTTTCTTGATTAAGTTAATCTCGAGTAGTAATGCCTCGATATTGGATTCTGTTACGATATACTCAAAATCCACGATTTCACTGACTAACCGCTCTGTCTTGGTATTGTGACTGCCAGTAAAATAAGAGCGTACCCTATTTTTTAGGATTTTAGCTTTTCCGACATAAATAATCGTACCGTTTTTGTCTTTCATCAGATAACAGCCCGGTTGATCTGGTAAAAGTGCTAATTTATTTTTGATTCGTTCGTTCATAAGTTGCTTCCCTTCCGAGCTACATCATTAGTTTAAAACTAAACTGACAAAAAAGCTGGACAAAATGCCCAGCTCAATTTCCTACATGTGAGCTTGGATAAGCTCTTTTAATTGATCTTTCGTATGAACACCGATTACTTTATCAACAACTTGTCCATCCTTTTTCAAAACCAGTGTTGGGATGCTCATAATGCCGAAGGATGCTGGTGTTTCTGGATTTTCATCCACATCCATCTTTACAACTCTGAACTCATCTTCATCGTATTCTTCGGATAATTGTTCTAAGATCGGTGCTTGCATACGACAAGGCCCACACCAGGTTGCCCAAAAGTCGATCAAAACAAGACCGTTATCTGTTTCTTCGTTAAAAGTTTTATCAGTAACTACTTGTGACATTTGAATTCCTCCTATTATAACTTAGATGCGTTAAAAATTAGCATCTGTTTTTCTTACTAAAAGTAGTATAGCACGGTCCCATTTTCTTCGCTACTGTTCTGCTTACACTTGTAAACTATTTAAAGGTTACCACCGTCGCACCGCTTCCACCTTGGTTTGCAGGGGCAAACTCAAAGCTCTGAACATTCCGATTATTTTTTAAATAATCAGTAATTCCCTTACGTAGTGCCCCTGTTCCCTTACCATGAATGATTCGTACTTGAGCAAAGTTTGCTAAAAGGGCTGCATCAATGTATTGATCCACTTCTGCTAAGGCTTCCTCATAGCGTTTTCCACGTAAATCCAGCTCTGGTTTTACTTTGGAACTAGCACCTCGTTGAATACCAGTGATTACACGCTGCTTTGGTTCTTCTATCGGGGTAGTCAAAGTCATATCATCTTCAGAGACAGTCATCTTTAAAATCCCTAGTTGGACTTGCCATTCATTATCGCTGACTTTTTTAATCAGTGTTCCACGTTGACCATATGTTTCAACGATCACTTCATCGTTGGGTTTAAATTGTTTCTTTGCTTTAGCTTTTTGCAATACTTTATTTTTCTTAAGATTTTCATCTTGTTTAAGATCAGCCAACTGGGTCTTTGCGTCAATCAATTGATGTTCTTTTACATTTCTCTGGCCGTCCAGTTGCATCTGACGGATATCCTTAATGATTTTTTCTGCATTTTCTTCAGCTTCACTAACAATCTTATTAGCTTTCTTACGAGCTTTCTCCATTTCTTTTTCTCGTTCATCGAAGAAATAGGAATAGGCATTTTTCAAATCTCTATATAATTTCTCAGATTCATCTACATAATGACGAATCTCCAAATATTCTGTTTCCGTCGCCTTTCGTTGATTCTCCAAATCAGAAATCATTTCGTTCAGGTCTTGACTTTCTTCATCAATGATTTGTTTAGCATTTTCGATCACTAATGGATCTAATCCAAGTCGACGAGAAATTTCAAAAGCATTACTACGTCCAGGTACACCAATCAATAGTCGGTACGTTGGACTTAATGTATCAACATCAAACTCCATACTTGCATTGATCGTATTTGATCGATTATAACCATAGATCTTTAGTTCTGGATAGTGAGTGGTTGCCATTACATAGGAAGACTTTGCCCCAACTGCATCCAAAATTGCGATTGCTAATGCCGCTCCTTCTTGTGGATCTGTTCCTGCACCTAGTTCGTCAAACAACACTAAACTATGCTCATCAATTTTATCTAAAATTGAAACAATATTCGTCATATGAGAAGAGAAAGTCGATAAGCTTTGTTCAATTGATTGTTCATCACCAATATCCGCAAAAACTTCATCGAAGATCCCCATCTCGCTTTCCTCGCCAACAGGCAGCGGCAGACCCGCTTGTCCCATCAGCTGCAAAAGGCCTAAGGTTTTAAGAGAAATGGTCTTCCCACCAGTATTCGGACCCGTAACAACGACAGCCTGAAAGTCTTCTCCAATCATAAGATCATTAGCTACCGCTTTTTCTTGATCTAATAATGGATGACGTGCTTGTTTGAAAAACACATGATTTTCTTGATTAATCATTGGTACGACTGCTTTTAGAGCTTTGGCAAAGCGTGCTTTAGCGTTCATCAAGTCAAAACGTCCTAATACATAGGCGTTGTGTAAAATGTCTTTACGAGGGGCCACCAATTCTGCAGATAACTCAGCTAAAATACGCTCGATCTCAGTCCGTTCTGCAATTTGCTGCTGTCGTAACCGATTGTTTAACTCAACAACTTGTTTTGGCTCCATGAATAAGGTTTGACCAGAAGCGCTCTGATCGTGAACTACTCCACCAAAAACACCACGGTATTCTTGCTTCACAGGAATCACATATCGATCATTTCGCATTGTGATCAAGCTATCGCTCAAATACTTTGCGTTTTTCCCACGAATTAATCCATCTAATTGTTCACGAATTGTTTGTTCGCTACGCCTTATTTGACTGCGGATTGTACGTAATTCGGGTGAAGCCTCATCTCGTACACGTCCATCTTCTTCCACCGAACGACGGAGTTTTCCACTCAATTCAGGTAAGGTGGTTAATTGGTCTTCCCAGAAATATAAACGCAAAAATTCTAATTCACTATCTTTCAAATCTTCAATAAAACGCACCAATTCACTTGTAGTAGAAAGTACGCGCGAGACTTCAGCCAGCTCTAATCCATTTAGATTAGCTCCGATTTCAATTCGCTTCATATGTGGCTTGATATTGTTTAATTTGGGAATTGGTAATCCTCCGCGTAGGCGTTGAACCTTCATTCCGTCTTCCGTTTCATCCAGCCATGCCTGGATAGTATCCTCATCATTAGAAGGTGTTAATTGACGGATTTCTTCTTCCCCTTGTTCAGTTGTTAAATACTGTTGAATCATTTTTTTTACTTGTTCGAACTCTAACGTTTTTAGAATACGTTCATTCATTTTTTCACCTTCTGTACATAAATAAACCGAAACCTGTCAAACAGCGTCCCGGTTTTTCATTTATCCAATAATATTTGTAACCCATAAATTATTAAAATAAGAACTTAAGAACAGCGAATGTTCGATCATAAACCGAGCATACCAACTTCCTTCGATGTGATTTTGAATTAAGGCCATGGGTACGAAACTTGCTAACTTCAAAATCAGAAAAATACTAACATAGCAAACAATTAATTGTAAGACGCCTGCTACGATGCCATCATATTGAGGAATTAGCACTTTGAATAGTAAATCTTTAAAAAAGATTGCGAACAGATGCGTCACCAACCAACCGATGACTAAAATCATGACAAACGCCACTCCAGCATAAAAAGCTTTATCTAAATTAAAAGCTTGTTCGACAGAGTAATAGACCATTTTTGATTCATTTGTAACGGATGGATAAGGTACAAATAAATCCAAGTGAGATCCTAATTGCTGATAAAACATCCGAGCAACTACGAAGGATATCAAATATCCAATCGAAAATACTATCTGGTAGGCTGTACCGCGACGATAACCCACGTAAAAAGATAGTAATAATGCAAATAAAATTACCAATGTTAACATAGTATCCCTCACTTATTTATTTGCCGCTCTTTTTTGAATCTCACGTTTTCGGTTTTCGTTAACGATTTGCTGCGCTTCTACGTGATTTCGGATTGGAACATTTTCTTTCCCATTTTTCCGCATGATTTCTTTGGCTTCGGCTTCAATTGCTTCGATTTTCTTGATACGATTTTCTAACTCTAGATTATGGGCTGCTTGCCCTTCAAGCGTATTTTGTTGTTTTTCCAACTTCATCAACGCTTCTTGCTTTTTCAATTGATCTGAGACCGCATTGATCGCCAATAACATCGTGGCTTTTTCTTGCGTAATCCCAGGTGATAACGACATGATCTCATTTAACTGTTCATTGACCAACGCGGTAACCATATCCATATGTTGCTTGGATTCTTGTCCAATGATAGTATAAGTCTGACCGGCAACGATTGCCTTATAGCGATTTTGCGCCATATCGATCAACCTTCCTCAAACAATTTTTATAAAAAATATTCTGATAACAAAAACACTAATATATTATATGCTAAAATCTTTCGTATGTACAACTTTCATCAATTGAAAGCCAATTAACTTAAAGAAAAGAGAAAAAATATGAGTTCTGCTGTACTTAAATTATCAAAAACTGAAATCAAAAAACTGAAAAACTACTATGCTGACTATCTTCTAAATAAGAAAGTTCCTTACAGTGAATTTTCTGCTAAAAAAAATGGCACCAGTATTACCGCCTACACATCGGGAAAAGTCCTGTTTCAAGGAAAAAATGCTGAACAAGAAGCCGCACGTTGGGGAAGCTCAGATCCTTCAGCAGCAAAAACAAGCAGTAGCCTACCTAAAAATTTCGCCTCATTAGCTGTGCTTGGCAGTGATGAAGTTGGAAATGGCAGCTACTTCGGTCCATTGTGTGTTTGTGCCGCCTATGCTGATAAAGAACATCTTGATGCTTTAAAACGCTTAGGAGTAAAAGACTCAAAAATGCTTACTGACGATCAAATCCGAAAAATGGCAACAGCGATCAAAGAACTGATTCCTTATCGTTTATTAGTCGTGAGTCCAGAAAAATATAATGAGATTCAACCGAAATATAATGCCGTTCGAATGAAGGTCGCATTGCATAATCAAGCAATCCGTCTCTTGTTAGATCAGATTGCACCAACAAAACCTGAAGCAATCCTTATTGATCAATTCACTTCCGAAGCTAATTACATGAAATACGTTAAACAGGAGTCTCAACGCATCGAGCAAAAAATCTATTTTGTTACTAAAGGAGAACAATATCACCTTTCTGTTGCAGCAGCTTCTATTATTAGTCGTGCAAGCTTTCTTGATGAACTGGACAAAGCTTCATTAGAATTAGGGACAAAAGTTCCTTCTGGAGCAGGCAAACCTTCTGACGAACTTGCTGCTAAACTATTGCGACAGGGTGGAATAGATTTATTAAGCAAGTTTGCAAAGCTCCACTTCGCCAATACAGAAAAAGCAAAAAAAATGATGTAAAGAATTGCCTCGCCAAAATTTCCATTTAATTTGACGAGGCGATTACTTTTTCTTAAACTTCTGCTCCAGCTAAAAATACCTGTCGAACATTTCGTAATGCCTCAATATCTGTAGTTGCATCTCCATCTACAACAAGTATATCTGCCTGTAACCCTGTTTTCAATTCACCTGTAACTTCGGATAAATCAAATACCCGCGCAGGATTTTGTGTAGCTGTTTGAATTGCTTCGATTGGTGTTAATCCATATCTTACCATTAATTCCAACTCTTCCACGATTGGAACACTTGGCGCTTCTAACATCACCATATCGGTTCCGGCAAGAATCGTTACTCCTTCATCATAAATTGCTTTGAAGTTTTCCGAATACGCTTGAACCGAGCTTTCAAAGAAATCTAAGTGATGTGAATAGGTTTCAGTTGACTGATTCGAATGATCGATCCCGACTTCTTGAACCTTTTGGTTATATTCTGCCAAAAAATGATAGGCATACATTGTAGGTGTCCAGGATTGTCGATTTTTCACCATTTGTTTAGCCTGTTCAACAGTTAAAAAGTTTCCGTGCTCAATGGTATCGAATCCAGCATCAATACACATTTGAATCCCTGGCTGTGTCCCTGAATGAACCACACATTTCATTCCAAGTCGATGTGTTTCCTCGACACCTGCATTCAATTCTTCTTGAGTAAACTCGCAAATATCATCGCGATTTGTTGTCAATAGCTTAATCCAATCTGCTCCATCTTTCTTTTGACGACGAATTGTGTGGCGAATATTTTCTGCACCATCAACCTCTTCAATACCATCCTCATGTCCGTGTCCACCGGTGATACAAATTCCTCGATCTGTGTGTAGGATGCGCGGTGCTTTCACAAATCCTTTTTCAGCTGCTAGTCGTAATGTTTCTAACAGAAATTGTGGTCCACAACAATCACGGATCGTCGTTACACCTTTGGCTAGACAAGTCTCGGCTTGTTTTTGCGCATAGTAAGCGATCATAAAATCATTGTACCGATGCAGATCAGGTTGCGTCCAATAATAGCCAAGGTGGATATGAGCATCCATCAATCCAGGGAGAATCGTACCACTGCCATAATCACGAACCTCTGCTTGCGGAAAATCCGCCGATAACGCCTCTGCTTTTCCGACGGCTAAAATTTTGTCCGCAGCATAAACGATACCGCCATCTTCAATAATGGTCTTTCCATCACCAGTAATTACTTTCTGAGCCTTTAACAAAATCATTCTAGTATCCCCTCCGATTATGAAACGTTTTCACTCTATTAGTGTAACAAAAGAACCGACAAAATTGATAGCTAATTTTGTCGGTCTGAACAAATAGTTCTATTTATTTTTCTAAATAATACTCTGGTAAACAGAAGCCATATTCTGTTTCGAACAATTTTCCGATTTGTAACAGCAAGTCTTCGCGGCCTCGTGCTGCCATAAATTGAATTCCTAAAGGCAAATTCTTTTCAGTTAAATAAGTCGGAAGACTGATCGCGGGTTGTCCCGTTAGATTTGCCAATTGGGTATAAGGTGTGATCTCAAGGCTTTTCTCAAACATTTGATTAATCAAATGATGGAGCTCATTTTCGGTTAAGTTTGCTGATGTTTCCAAAGCATCCCGGATCTCAGGACTTTGTAAATCGTCATTTATTTTCGGAGCTGTCGTCGCAACTGTAGGAGTTAGTAATAAATCATATTCAGTAAATAATTGCTCCATTATAAAAGCTGCTCGATCCCACACATTCAGAGCATGAATAAAGTGACTAGCAGGAATTTTTTTACCATACTGGTAAATTCCCCATGTCATCAGCTCCATGTCATTTCTTTCAACCGGACGTCTTAACCCTTGCTCGATTCCAGCAAACATGGCGGCTGTCTCGGCACCGTTCATCATATAATAACTCGCTATTAGCTCTTTTCCGTCTATAGGATAGGAAATCATCTCGATCTGATGACCTTGTTTTAATAAAAAATCATGTGCTTTTTCAACTGCGCTGGCGGCCTCATGAGATACATTTGAATGAATTGGAGAATCAATAACCACCGCAATTTTTAGTTTCTTTTTTTGGGAAGCCTGTTCATGTCTCCATGCTTTTTCAGGAGCTTGATACGGTGCTGCACTATCAATTCCACGCATTCCATAAAAAAGTTTTTCCGTGTCCCGCATCGAAACTGTTAATGCGAAATCAATCGCTGCTCCTTGCCAACCGCGCCAACCGCTTGGCCCTACAGGCATCGTTCCGCGAGTCGGTTTCAAGCCAATCAGACCGCAAAAAGAAGCGGGAATACGAATTGAGCCGCCTCCATCACTAGCTCCTGCTATTGGAACAATACCGGAAGCAACAGCACTGGCGGCTCCACCACTTGATCCACCAGAGTAATAATCAAGATTCCATGGATTCCTAGCCGGACCATAAAGCTCGGCGTCGGTGATGTTTTTAAAGCCAAACTCTGGCGTATTAGTCTGAGCAAATGGCACCAATCCATTTTCTATTAGTTTATTGGTGAAATGACTGTTGCGACTTGAACGATGGTCTCTCAGTAGCTTAGATCCCGATGTACTCAACCAACCTTTTTTCTCTTGACCTAACATTTTCAGCGGGATTGGCAAACCGGCGAATGGACGTTTTAACAGGTCAGTATCTTTTTGATGCTCTTCTCGCGCTTCATTGCCCATCAGAGTAACAAAAGCATTAAGCATCGAATTTTGTTTACGTGCTTTCTCCTCAAAATTCGTTAATAGCTCCTGAAAACTGACTTCTTTCTTACGTAATTTTTCTGCCCAGTACAATCCATCTTTCACCGCAAACACCTCTTCTTTTTTTTATTTTATTATCACAAATATTCTTCTAGAAGACCAGCCACAGACGATTATCCTTCACAAATAAGAGGTTGTGACAGAAGTGGTCAGCTTCAAGAAATAAGAAGGAATTTCCGAAAATTGTTTCTCAAATTTTTGTGAAATTTCGGCTTATTTCCGAAGAAGCTACTTCTGGAACACCGTTTATTCGGAAAAAGAAGCTATGACAAGTCTTTTGTCACAGCTCCTTTCTTCATCTCGTTTTTAAGTTATAATTTTTTAATATGTGCACATCTTCTGATCGGATATTCAGATAGAACACTTACAAAATAGTACACTTTTGAAGATTCAAAATGTTTCATATACTTGAGTTTTTAGAATTATTCTTTGATTCTTTCGGCCAAACTTCGCTTTCCCGAAGACCTCATCACTAAGTATGGGGTCAGTAAACAAATCATGAGCATTAGTAATAACGAGACACTGATTTCTACTATTGGCAAATCAAAGCTAGCGTATGTAGCTGATCGTTTAACAATCGAATACAAAGCATAGGTAATGCCTAGGCCGAAAGTCAGCACGAGACCTCCAACAATCAATGCATAATAACTCCCTTCAAACATTAAAACCTTATTCGTTTGCTTACGAGTCATACCGATACTTTCTAAAGTTGCAAGTTCTTGTCTTCTTGCCAAAATACTAGTAGTAATAATATTGACGAAATTCAACAAACCAATCAAGGCCAAAACTATAGCCAACGTATTGCCCATCATCCTCATTATGCTAATTTCCTCAACTGCTCGATTTCTCATTTCTGTTTTTGTCATTATTCTATAAACGGATTGTTCATCAATAAAACGTTGAAATTGATCAGAGGTCAAATCAGCTGTTTTTTTATTTATATTAATGTTAGCACTCCATAAACTAGCATGAGGAGAAATTTTATCCAAGTATTGTTTTGAGACAAACATTGCTGGAGCACCGCCGGTCTGAAACTCCAAATAATTGTTAGGCACAAAACCAGCAATCTTAACCTGATGTGTTTGTTTATCACTTGTAGAAAATTGTATTTCTGGAATATGTGAAAAATCTTCTGGATGATCGGATTGAATGTAAGCAATGTTTCCGTTTTCAAAAGCCGTTTGATCAAATGATTTTTCTTTGTTTTTTACCAATAGTTTAGCCAACTCATCGGTATCAATGCTGATTAAATCTCCGCTAAAACCATCTGACTGAATCTTTTTTTGTTCAATTTTTGCATACTTAAAATAGCTATTATAAGAACGAATATATGGAGCGAATTTTTGTTCGTCATAATTCACTAAAACCGGTTCTGAATAATAAATATCTGCTGAAGTTACATTTTCATTTTTATTTATTAATTGAACTAATTGCTGACTCACCTGTTCCTTCTCTGTTCTTTTTGAATCAGATTCTTTGTTATCGGTATTCGTAGGGCTTGGACTAATCATAATGTCATAGTTCATCTCACTCAAAACAAACTTTTCAAAATCCATACTTTTGACGATGGTATTAACCGCGACAAAAGAGGTGATTCCCAAGGTCATAGAGATAATAACAATCAGAGCCCGTTTTTTATCCCGAAAAATATTTCTCCAAGCCATTAGATAAAGCTTTCCGCCATTTTTTGAACGAATATCCCCTTTTTTAACCTTGGACTCCGTAAAATTGATTGCTAAGACAGGTGAAACCTTAGCAGCATAATTGGCTGGTTTAATCGAACTCAACAGCATGATCATCAAAGCGAACAAACCTGCGCCAAAATAAATTATTGGTTGGGTCGATACCACTATTGCTTCAGAAAAATTTGTGGCCTTCATAACAAAGGGAATCAGCACATGAGAAATACTGAACCCACCGATTAACCCAATCGGAATACCAATAACTGACAAGAGAATTGATTGATAAAAAATGATTTTGCGCAATTGTCTTTTTGTTGTTCCCAATGCTTTTAATAATCCATAAAAACGAATGTCATTGGCAATTGAAATATACAAAACATTATAGATTAACAAGCCACCCGAGATTAAAATGATTGCTAAAAACATCCCTATTCCTAAAATCAATGTAGTTACACTTTGTTTAGACTCTTTCAGTGTCGTCTTTATTTCTTGCGTCTCACTAAGCTTCAATTTTTTCGCAAGCTTCTTATTTTGCTGTCCTAGGTTATTGCTATCCTTATACTTGATCGAATACGTTTTACTGCTGGTCGATGAGCCGTATTTTTCTGCAAATTGATCAGATACTAACACGTAACTAAAATCAACGACTCGAGCAATCACGTATTCTTTATAATAACCTGATAAAACAAATTCTTTTTTAACGTTTTTTCCATCAATCAAACACGGCAAATAAATTTTCTGGCCTGCTTCTGGTTTTAAAATTCCTAATTCCTTCAACGCCGCCAGCGGTGCCATAATTTCATTTTCTTTCTCAGGAAATTTACCAGTGAAATCGTTGATTGCTTCTTTTCTTAGCCCATTCCATTCTGATTTATCATACCAATGTAATGCCATTTGTATCTTTGAGTTCTTTAATCGCTGACTATCAACAGAGCCAATTGTTTGCTGTGTACCAACCGTTTTAATTGATGCGTCTTTTTTTAAAATATCAATTTGCTGTTTCGTTAAATCATTAAGATTTGCATCAGCTGTCGTTCCTACTCGTTGAACCGTTTGTTTGTTACTCGCTTCAATGAAACTCATCCCTAAACCAATAACTGATGAAATTAATAACGTTGTCAGCGCTAGGGCTAATACAACAAAAAAATTCCGTCTTCGATTGCTTTTGAAACTATTTAGCCATAAGTTATGAATTGCTTGTCGCTGTTCTTTCATGACCAGTCACCGCCTGTTATCTGCACATCAAAAAGTTTGCCATCCTCGATACGGATTACTCGATCTGCCAATTGAGCGATTTGATCATTATGAGTGATCATAATAACAGTTTGATTGAATTTCTTTGCAGATTGTTTCAATAAACCAAGAACATCTTGACTACTTTTGCTATCTAAATTCCCTGTTGGTTCATCTGCCAAAATAATTGCTGGTTTGGCTGCCAATGCACGAGCGATCGCAACTCGCTGCTGCTGTCCCCCTGAAAGCATCGACGGTAAGCGACTCTCACGGCCTTTTAAACCTAATGTTCTGATTACCTCATCGACAAAGGGTTCATCTACTGTATTACCATCTAATTGAATTGGCAGTACGATATTTTCATAAACACTTAGAATCGGCACTAAATTATATTGTTGAAAAACAAAGCCGACATTTCTACGTCTGAAAATCGTTAATTCTTCTTCGCTTAAATGCTTCAATTGCTTTCCAGAAATTTCAATTTCTCCGGAGGTTGGTCGATCTAAACCTCCCAAAAGATTTAATAATGTACTTTTTCCAGATCCGGAAGTCCCAACAATCGTCACAAACTCATTGTCTTCAATTGTCAAATTTACATTATCGACTGCGTGAACCTGATTTTCCCCTTCACCATAAGTTTTTGTTAGATGATTCGTTTTAACTACGTTCATACCAACAGCCTCCCTTCTTGATACTTTAACTATAGCAAGGGACCCTTACAGTAAAATGTCAGTCGCTGCAAACAAATCTGTCAGTTCTGTAAGAATAGAGAAATCGTCGTCTGTTCTGCTTGAGAATCCGCCAAAACATAGCCTCCTTGTGCCTCACATATCAATTTTGTTAAGTAAAGACCGATCCCAAACCCTTCGATCGTATTTCGATACTGAGACCCACGATAGTATTTTGCAAAAAGCTGAGGTAATTCCTCTTTAGAAATGGTTTTTCCAAAATTTTTGATTGAAATTCTTGTATAAGAAATTAGACGATCGACCGATATCTCTATTTGTGAGTCTTTATAGGCGTACTTTATGGCGTTTTCTAACACATTCCCAATTGCTTCACGAGTCCATTTTATATCATGAGTAATTTCAACATCTGCATCTTTTACTACAAAACGTTTCTGCTCATCCTCAGCTCCACTGCTTTGAAGAATTGCTTGTTGGATTGTCTCACTAAGATTTTGGCGCACCTTTGTTAACTCCATCGATTCCGTTTCGAATTTTGACATGTGTAAAAATTCTTCTACCAACCAATTTAGACGTTGAGAGTCAAAAGACAAGCGTCTTAAGAATTCTTGCGACTCACTTAATGGTAATTGTTTATTTTGCAATAGTTCTGTGAACATCAGCATGCTCGTGATGGGTGTCCGCATTTGATGAGCGGCATCAACCATTAATTCTTGAACACGTTGCTTTTCGCGCGCAGCTGTTTCTTGATAAAGTTGATTTGCTTCTGCGATTCGTAATGTTTTGAAAATCAACTTGCTTTCTTGCCCTTCTTGGTAAGAATCAGCATTTTTCGGAAAATCTCCCTTTATAACACTATCTAAAACTTTTTCAATAGTAGATAATTCCTTTTCATGCTGCTTTCGCATTTGGAAGAAAAAAATCAATAATACGCATATAGAAAATAAAACTGTTATGCTATAGAGCACTCTTAATCACTCCCTTCGCTTCCAGAGGTATCCAACCCCTCGAACCGTTTCAATATATTTTGGTTTTTTTGGATCCTCTTCAAGCTTTACTCGAATCCTACGAATATTAACCGATAGCGCATTCTCATCAACAAATTTTCCTTGATCATCCCACAATGTTTCTAACAACGCTTCTTTTTCTAAAACAATCCCAGCATTTTTCATCAAATAATTAATCAGTCGGAATTCTGTTGAACTCATGGGGATCTCTTGGCCATTTTTGAACAAACGATGAGTATCCAAATTAAGCATAAAAGGCGGTAACTCAATCTTCCTTGACTGATCCTCTTTCTTTTTAAAAACCAACGCAACTTTCGCCTTTAAAATTGCTAACGAAAATGGCTTCGTTAGGTAATCATCTCCGCCGATCGAGAGTCCTGTGAGAATATCCGACTCTAAATCATGTGCCGTCAGAAAGAAAATTGGAACAGCTGAAAATTTCCGAATTTCCTGACATAGTTCAAAGCCATTTCCGTCAGGTAAAGTGACATCTAAAATAATTAAGTCTGGTGAATTCTTTCTTATCTTTTCGATTGAACCTTGAACACGATTAATTACTATAACTTCGTATCCTTCTTGCTCTAGGTAAAAGGAGATTCCTCGACGGAGATTTTCATCATCTTCAATTAAAATAATTTTCTTTGTCATCCTATGATCCTCTTCACATCATTTATTTACATCCTCTATTATCCAATTTCTTAAGTTGTTTATCAATATTATCTATAAAGCTCGATAAAAAAGCGGAGCCGTTTAAGGCCCCGCTTGATTAAAGATGTAATTACACAATATATTTTTGCTGAAAATAATTCTCTAGCTGATGCTGAATATGGCCGATCCCCACACAAAGCAGCCAGTAAATTAATGCTACTAGAAGATACATCGACAAATAATCAAAAGTACGTCCACCAATGATTTTTGCCTTTTGAAAAATATCAGGTACTGTAATCATTGCCGCTAATGAAGTACCTTTTAACAAGTCCATCGCTACGTTACTCAAAGCTGGAATTGAAATCCGGAAGGCTTGTGGCAAAATGATATAACGCATCGTGGGAAAGAAACGATTTCCTAGTGCATAAGCTGCATCCCATTGACCAGCATTTACTCCGGCAATCGACCCGCGATAGATTTCACCAATAAAAGCGCTGCTGGTAAAACTAAAACAAATAATCGCCGCTACTACTGCATTCAGCTGATATGGAAGTCCGAAATAAAGTAAAAACAGTAAAACCAATGCTGGCGTCCCTCTTAAAAAAGATAAATAGAAACGAACAAATAGTTTTACTATTCGAAAAGGAACAAATCCTAAAATGGTCATAAGTATACCTAACAAATTACCAAAGAAAAATGCCGCCAAACTGATTCCAATAGTATAGCCCAATCCACTTAATAAAAAAGGAATCGATTCTAACATTAGGCTTAAATCAATAGTTGGTATATACATTAATCCGCCGAGACCTTTTCAGTTACTTCTTGCTTAGGTTTTGTTGAAACATCCGTACCGAAATACTGTTCAGCTATTTCCTTTAGCGTTCCATCCTTCTTCAACTCTTCAAGTGCAGTATTCACTTTTGTTTTTAACACCTGATTTTTCTTATCGAATAGGAAGCCAGTAGAATTCGCATTAAAATAAACATCTTCTAGAATTTTTACTGGAATATCTGGTAAAGCTGCCAGAGACATCTTTTGCAAGTAATAGTCATTCAAAATTACGTCCGTTCGTCCATTAGCTACGTCAGTCAAGTATTGATCATTTGTAGCGTTATCGTAGGTCACTGCTTTTGCCCCGTATTTATCGGCAATTTTCATATAACTCGTATTGGGTTCACCAGCGGCTTTTTTACCTTTTAAATCCTTTAAGGAATGAATTCCAGAATCATCGCTTTTTCGAACTATCATACTGTCGAAGGAATATTTAATGGGAGAAGATAATGAAAATTTCTCAGCCCGATCCTTTGACATACCAAAATCATTCGCTGCAAAATCAGCTTCTCCGCGATTAACAGCGGTAACCTGCCCGTCAACATTGTATTCCTTAAACTTGATCTTTAAATCTAATTTCTTTGCAACAGCCTTTGCTACATCTACATCATAGCCGCTCAACTCGTTTTCATCATTATAATAAGAAGACGGGAAAAGTGTCCCAGACGTAGCAACTATCAGTTCATTTTTATCCTTAACTTTTTTCCAGCTATCATCCTCACTTGATTGTGTGCTCCCACATGCAGTTAGAACGAATCCCGTTGTAATCACCATTAATCCCATCAACCATTTTCTCACTGTTGTCATCTCCACTTCTTTTTTAATAAGTTAATTAAACGATGCCTCATTTATAACATACAAAAAACCAAAACATATAGTAAAGCGCCTATGAAAAACAGCTATTAACACAGAATAAGCTACTCAACATTGTGTAATAGAACAAACTTTAAATAACAGATTTTATTTATTATTTTTAGAATGTACTCTATTTGAAATTAACTTGATCTTTCAAAAATAGATAGGATAATGGTATCCCTTTCGATAAAAAAATGTTCTTATTCTACCAAGTTTGATAGAAATAAGAACATTCGATTATGCTTTTATTGTGTATTTTTCGAAAGGATTTCTAAACTATCCTATTTCGACTGTTTGAAAAACTCTATGCAACTTATTGAAGTCACTGAGTTTGAACTTCCGACTGGCTATTTATCATTTAGTCACAGAGAAAATTTTACATCTAAAATGCAAGTTATAGATGTAAACGACTTCTTCTATAAATAACGATTCTCTCTTAAAACAATTTTTTTAATATCCTCTACTGTTTGAGTACCGGCTAATTGCATTACCATTTCCAATTCCTTTTTGAAGAAATCAAAGACTTGCTGTACACCAGTAGAACCGCCTAACGCCAGCCCATAAATCACCGGTCGACCAATTGCAACTAAATCAGCGCCCGAGGCAAGTGCCTTAAAGACATGCTGACCGCGGCGTACACCACTATCAAAAACGATTGGTGCTCTTCCCGCCACTGCTTCGGCAACATATTGTAATGAATCAAAAGATGCTGGCCCACCGTCTAATTGACGTCCACCATGGTTGGAGACCCAAATTCCTGATGCTCCCGAACCAAGTGCTCTTTCAACATCTTCTTCAGACTGAACTCCTTTAACATAAACCGGAAGATCAGAATAGCTGGCAATAAATTCGACATCTTGAGGGCTTAATTTTTGTTTTGATGAGCCATAAACTGCATCCATTGTCTGTCCAATTCCTGATTGATACGCTTGGACAATCGGCATTGCTAAAGGAAAAGTGAAGCCATTGCGCCGATCCGTTTCACGATTGCCGCCAACAGTTGCATCGGCAGTCAACACAATTGCTTTTGCTCCATTGCGCTTAGCCATAGATAAAATATCTTGATTGATTCCATTATCTTTACTCATATAAAACTGGAACCATTGTGGTGCATCTTCTCCGCCAGCTTCACGGATTTCTTCCAAAGTACAAGAGGCATAGGAACTAGCCGTATAAATGGTCCCAAAACGGGCAACACCTTTGGCTGAAGCTCGTTCGCCTGCCACATTTGCCAATCCATGTGCGGCGATTGGAGCCATAATTATAGGAGCTGTTAAATCCTCGCCATCAAACTTCGTCCTTGTATCCGGCAGTTCAACATCTCTTAATACATGAGGGATTATCAGCTTATGATTAAAAGCCTTTTCATTTTCCTGATACGTAAAAATATCTCCGGCACCGCTGCTTATATAACCATATCCGCCTTTTGGTATGACTTCTTTTGCAGCTTCTTCTAAATCAAACATATTTATAAAATCGATTGCACCTTCTGCTGTACTGGCTTGATAAATTTTCTCCATCTGATTTCCTACCTCCAAAGTGATAACGTTTACAAAACTAATGTTACGCTTTCCTTTGATGGGTGACAAATGATTAGCTTATATAGTCTTTTTGCTTATATTCCATAAAAATAATAATAGAATCCGAGTATAAAACTATCTTTTTGCCAACTAAATCTTCTAAATAAATCAACCAGACAGAGCCTTTTGATTTATCATTTAAGCAAGAATAAACAATTATATAATTGACACTCAAGTTCTAAGTTCATAATCTTTTGAAAGAGAGGAGGGATGAATGAAGAAATCTCTGAAAAACATTCTAAAGAGTGCGGTTACTTTAGGGTTTTTATATTTCATCGCTTCATTTTGTGCTTATTTAGCTAGGGAGCAATTAAATTTATTCACATTCATTCACTTTATCCTACTGACATTTTTTACTATCAGCCTCCTCATCTTTGTGATGGAGATAGTACAAAATAAATAAATTCTGTATTATAAAAGCGGAATCCTTTTTAACTGGATTCCGCTTATTTCTCTATTCTTCTTCTGCCATGAATGTATTGAAGACTTCTTCAATCATATCCCATTCAGCGTCTGTTTCAATTTGTTGTAGTTCGCCTTCGCTACCGTCTTCGTTTTCAACATATGCATAGGCTTGCAATTCAACATCTTCATCTTCAGGCGCACCCGCTGGATAAAGCAATACATAATTGCGATTAAATTCTTCTTGACCATCAATTGTCAAAAGAATTTCGTAGAGTGTTTCATTTCCTTCATCATCCACTAAAGTAATTACTTCATGTTCGTGGTCATGATCGTGCTCGTGATCATGGTCATGTGTGTGTTCATGTGCCATATCTATTCCTCTTTTCTAAAGTTTGTTACTCGTTCGATCAAGATAATTTTGTAGAATCATGACCGCAGCAAGTTTGTCGATTACTTTTTTTCTTTTTGATCGCGAGACATCCGCTTGTTCCACCAACATTCGTTCAGCTTGCACTGTCGTTAGTCGTTCATCCTGGAATTCTACTGGTAAATCAAAAAGTTCCTTGATTTTTTCGGCGTAAACCATCGAAGCTTCTGCTCTAGGACCAATCGAATTATTCATGTTTTTAGGAAGCCCCACCACAAACTTAGTAACTTGGTATTCTTTGACCAATTCACCTAAGCGTTCAAAGCCAAACTTCCCTTTTTCTTCATCAATTCGGATGATCTCGACTCCTTGAGCCGTCCAGCCAAATGGATCGCTGACCGCAATTCCGACAGTTTTTGAGCCGACATCTAATCCCATTACTCTCATCGAATATCTATACCATGATCCTTCAAGTAATATTTCACTAAAACTTCCATCACTTCATCGCGCTCGTGACGACGAATCAAGTTTCGTGCATCTTGATAACGAGGAATATACGCAGGATCTCCTGATAATAAATAGCCGACGATTTGGTTGATTGGATTATAGCCTTTTTCAGCTAAAGCATTGTAGACAATCGTTAATGTTTCGCTAATCTCTTTTTTACGATTGTCATCAAAATCAAAACGGACTGTTTCATCTGTGTATCCCATTTTCTCACACCTCTCCTTGGAATTATCAACAATTACATTTTACTAAAAGAAGACAAAACTTACAAATTTTGCAAGTTGCCAATCTCTTGGCTTTAGAAAATCTTCCGAATTATTATAACATGCTTTTACTAAGTTAGATTGTTTTTCTTAAGCATCTTTTTTTCTTTTAAGGATAATCCTCGTTATACTGAATAAGTAGAGAGTACACTTGAGTACAACAAACTTCAAGTAATAAAGGAGGTAAACCATGTTAAATCGATTTTTTAAACTACTCGCTTGTATCATTGGTGTAGAATTAATAGGTTCTATATCAGGATTTTTTGCTGGTGATATTCCCGCTATCTACGCCCAGCTAAACAAGCCATTTTTAGCACCGCCAGGAAATATCGTCGGAATCATTTGGACTGTACTTTACGCGTTGATTGGTCTAGCGTTATTTCTTGTGATTGACAGTAAAGAGCCAAAAAGTAAAACGCTCGCGTATTTTCTTTTTGGTATTCAGCTAGTGCTTAATTTTATTTGGAGCATTATTTTCTTCGGCGGATCACACTTCTGGATTGCATCATTCATCAGTCTTTTTCTTCTGATAACGATTATTTTCAGTATTCGTGAGTTTCGCGGCATATCTAAAGGAGCTGCAATTTGCTTTATTCCTTATCTGATTTGGATCGCTTATGCAACCTATCTTTCCTTTGGATTGGCCATTTTAAATTAGCTTTTCGTAAAGGACTTCCGTTTGTTCGGGAGTTTTTTACTTTGCAAAGCACTTTATCAATATTGCTGTTCCTGAAACACCATAATCGCCAGCGCCATAAAGCGATTGATAGTCCTTTGAAAGAAAATCAGACATCATTTTATTTGTACGCTCGAAACCTGATTTTTCATAGGATTTAATTGCTCGACTATTTTTATTGGAGGGTGCGAGAATTAGAAGTTTAATGGCTAACTGTTGATTTAAATAATTACTCAAGGCTAGAATTGCATCATTTCCAAAGCCTTTTCCACAATTTGCTTCATCTTTCATCCAGATATCCAGCTCCGCAGAATGTGGTTTCAAATGAAAAGCCGAATAACTAATGAATCCCACAGCTTCTTGATCATTCATGATGATAAAGCCCTGGCCCTTCTCTGGTCGGGTTCCATTAAAATAATATTCCTCATAATAATCTTCGTAAAACTCTTGAAAAGTCGCAATCTTTTTTTCAGGATAATCCGGCGGTCCGCTATGGGATTTGGTCGTTTCTGATTGAAAACACCAATCGTATACACGCTGGCGATCTGCTAAAGTCGCCGCCTTCAGTATTGTTTTATTTCCTTTTATCATAGATACTCTCCTTTCTACATAAATACTGTCTACTACTTATTATTATACGTTACTGTACGAGAATCTGCTTTGTTGATTTGACCTCTATCAAACCCACACGAGAAGAGCTGGCGCTCATTATAAGATTCTTTTTTCGGATATAAAAAAAAACTCTTGAGGAGTTCCTCAAGAGTATTGCGAGTTAGGATTAATAAAGCTCTAAGTATTGATCGCGTTCCCATTCTGAAACAGTTTGACGGAAAGCTGCCCATTCCATACGTTTTGCTTCATTGAAATTCGTATAGATATGACTTCCTAAGGCATCAATCATAATTTGATCCTCACGTAGTGCTTTGATCGCATTGTGGATCGTTGAAGGTAAATCGTAAATTTCTGCTTCTTTACGTTCTTCTTCAGTCATCACATAGATATTGCGATCAACTGCTGCTGGTGGAGTCAAGTCATTGCGAATACCATCTAAGCCAGCTTCTAACAGAACCGCCATTGTTAAATATGGATTAGCAGCTGGGTCAACTGAACGTAATTCCAAACGTGTAGATAAACCGCGAGACTCAGGAATACGAATTAAAGGAGAACGATTACGTCCGCTCCAAGCCACATAAACAGGAGCTTCAAAGCCAGGAACTAAACGTTTATAAGAGTTAACAATTGGATTACATACTGCCGTGTATGCACGCGCGTGTTTTAAAAGACCTGCTAAAAATTGGTACGCTGTTTTACTTAATTTCATTGGGCCATCTTCGTCATAGAAGACATTGCCTTCGTCATTGAATAGTGACATATTGCAGTGCATACCAGAACCATTAATACCATACAGAGGTTTTGGCATAAATGTCGCATGCAGACCATGCTTACGAGCAATTGTTTTAACCACTAATTTGAATGTTTGAATATTGTCACAAGCTTCAATAGCATCCGCGTATTTGAAATCAATCTCGTGTTGTCCCGGAGCTACTTCATGGTGAGAAGCTTCTACTTCAAATCCCAAGCTTTCAAGCTCTAACACGATATCGCGACGGCAATTTTCTCCTAAGTCAGTTGGCGCAAAATCGAAGTAACCACCCTTGTCATTCAAGTCCAATGTAGGATCACCATTTTCATCCATTTTGAATAAGAAGAATTCTGGTTCAGGTCCCAAATTAAATGATGTGAAGCCAAATTCTTCCATTCCTTTTAGGACGCGCTTTAAGTTTCCACGCGGATCGCCTGGGAACGGAGTGCCATCTGGACTGTAAATATCACAAATTAAACGACCGACTTTTCCGTGATCACTTTCCCATGGGAAAATCATCCATGTAGATAAATCTGGGTACAGATACATATCACTTTCTTCAATACGGACAAATCCTTCAATAGATGAACCGTCGAACATCATTTTGTTATCTAGGACTTTTTCCATTTGACTAACTGGTACTTCAACGTTTTTGATTGTCCCCATGATGTCTGTGAACATCAAACGTAAAAAACGGACATTTTCTTCTTCTACAATTCGTTTAATATCCTCTTTAGCTAGATCTTTTTTCGGCATAATATCTAATCCCTTCCTCGCACTTCATTTTTTTATATTCCACAACCACTACAGCTTAGGACCTTGTGATTGATATGGATTTTGTTGTTGAAACCCGCCTTGAGTTAACATTTCGTCATAAAAAATTCGACGAACATCTTTATCAGTCAATGGTGGTTTCTCTTTGGCAGCTTTGACTTCTTCTTGTCGCATTTGATAGACACGCTTGATCCCTGCCATGTTAAGTCCATCAGATAAATAATCTTTGATTTCTAGCAGTACATCAATGTCATTTAGAGAATACATCCTACGGTTACCTTCACTTCGTTCTGGGTGGATCAATTCTTGCTCCTCATAGTACCGTATCTGTCTTGCAGTCAAATCTGTTAACTTCATAACTGTACCAATTGGAAAAACAGCAAGCGAACGTCGCAATTCTTTTTCCCGCATAACATCTCCTCCTTGTTTTTTGATGTTGGAAAAAGAATACCACCCGATAGACCAATCGTCAAGGGCTAATGTTAGATTTTCTTACATAGAATTTAGTAATGTTCGCTTTTTGCGGAAAAAGTGCAGTATATCAACCTTTTTAAAGAACAGTTTTTTTTGATATACTGATCAAAAAAAGGAGACTGGGAGAAAAGTGCAAAAATTTGACATCGGTACGTGCGTCAAAATTAAAAAAGGATATCCGATGGCTGGCTATATCGGTCTCATCTATGATTACTTTATGGAGAACCATACCTATTTAGTTTATTTTAACCATGATCAAAAATTATTTTTTGTGGAGAAAGCATTGGAATTGACTTCCATATAAAAAAACCGAAATCGCTAGGACTTCGGTTTTATGATTCATGATAAACTTCATTTACAGCATTGGTCACTGCGACTTTAACATGTTCGAAAGTTAAACCACCCTGTAAGTAGAGTGAATAAGGTTCTCTTAATGGTCCGTCTGCACTTAACTCAATGCTTGCTCCTTGAATAAACGTTCCTGCAGCCATGATAATGTCATCCTCATAGCCTGCCATATAAGAAGGTATCGGGGCAACATACGCATCAATTGGCGAATATTTTTGGATTGCTTGGCAGAATTGAATCATCTTTTCACGATCACGAAAATCAATTAACTGGATCAAATCCGTTCGTGGTTGATCCCATTTGGGTGTCGATTCCAACTGATATTCAGCTAACAACGCCGAAGAGAAAATCGCCCCTTGAATCGCTTGACTCACGACATGCGGTGCTAAAAAAAAGCCCTGCAGCATATCAAAGACGCTGCCCAACATAGCCCCTCCTTCGGCACCTACGCCAGGAGTGGTTAAACGATAAGCACATCGCTCAATTAGCGCTTGTTTCCCAGCAATATAGCCACCAGTTTTAGCAATTCCACCACCAGGATTTTTAATCAAAGAACCCGCCATAAGATCCGCACCAACTTGGGTAGGTTCCAATAGCTCCGCAAATTCACCGTAGCAATTATCTACAAAAATTACGATATTTGGCGCAATACTTTTGACAAAATCACACATCTCTTTGATTTTTTCAATGGTAAAGGATGGACGTGAAGCATACCCGCGTGAGCGTTGAATCGCCACCACTTTCGTTTTGTCGGTAATCTTTTCCTTTACACTGGCAAAATTGACATTTCCATCTTCTAAAAGATCTACCTTTTCGTAACCAATATTGTATTCCTTAAATGATCCGATGCCATTGCCTTGAATGCCAATAACCTCTAATAACGTGTCATAAGGAGTCCCCGTGATATACAATAAATCATCACCAGGACGCAGCACACCAAATAGCGAGGTTGCAATTGCGTGGGTTCCCGAAACAATTTGAGGACGAACTAAGGCAGCTTCAGCACCGAATGTCTGCGCATAAACAGACTCCAAAACATCTCGTCCTAGATCATCATTTCCATAACCAGTTGAGGGCAGAAAATGACTTTCCGACACATGATTCTCACGAAAAGCCGTTAATACTTTTGCCTGATTCGACAAAGCAATTTCTCGTACTTCTTGTAGCCGTTTTGCAATTTTTTGATCGATTTGATCAATTTTCTCAACCAGCTCTGGTGCTAGCTTAGTCGTCCAGTTCATCTTCCATTCTCCTAATCCAAAGAGATTTTTTCTTCGCAAATCCTCGAATGATATACTGCTCATTTTCTTCATCAAAGTTTTCACTTAGAACAAGAGTCTCTCGTTTCATTTCGCTCAAAGCCTGCCCCTCATCTGCATTCAAAGTCAGTATATAGGGTTCCAGTAGATTCATAATTTCACGTTTGATCGCCTCAGCTAATAGTTCCTTGCCTTTGTTGGTCTTCGCAGAAATCAACACGCTTGGGAATAAAGTCGGCGCAAAAGAAAATTCATCGATTCGATCGGCTTTGTTGTATATCGTCAGCATGGGAATATCATCCATTTCAAGTTCCTTCAATAAATCAATCACTGTCTTTTCCTGCTGCTGACGATCTTCCGCACTAGCATCTACAATATGCAATAGAAGATCCATTCCCTTGCTTTCTTCTAAAGTCGATTGAAAAGCATCAACTAATTGTGTCGGCAAGTCTTGAATAAAGCCAACCGTATCTGTGATCGTAGTCTCCATCCCTTGAGGCAAATGCCAACGCTTCGTTAATGGATCTAAGGTCGCAAACAACTTATCTTCAGAATACGTGTCAGCATTCGTCAACAAGTTTAAAATAGTCGATTTACCAGCGTTCGTATAACCGATCAAACCCATCTGGAAAATACTAGATTGTTGACGTTTTTGGCGACTCCGTTCACGGTGAGCTTCGACTTCTTTTAACTCTTTTTTTATCGCGGTAATACGACGACGAATGTGACGACGATCTGTTTCCAGCTTTGTTTCCCCAGGTCCACGCGTTCCAATCCCGCCGCCAAGACGAGATAAGCTTTGCCCCTGTCCTACTAATCGCGGTAATAAATAGTCTAGCTGAGCCAACTCAACTTGCAGCTTTCCTTCCTTTGAACGAGCCCGCTGAGCGAAGATGTCTAAAATCAGTTGGATACGATCAATTACTGGGACACCTACCTGCGCTTCGATTGTTTGACTCTGTCTAGGAGATAAGGAATGATTAAAAATCACTAATTCAGCCTCATGCGCATCCACCAGTTGCGCCAGTTCTTCCAATTTTCCTTTTCCAATAATCGTTTGCCGATCTACTTTAGGACGCTTTTGAGTTAATGAAAAAACAATTTCACCATGAGCTGTTTTGGTTAGTCCGGCCAACTCATGCATTGATTCTAAATAATTATATTTACTCTCGTCTGTCTCGACGCCGACTAATATGACTCTTTCTGACAAACCGTTTCCTCCTAATTAGTAATACGATATTTTTCAAAATGAAAAAGTCTTGCTCTGAATGCTTCCTATGAATCAACCCATTATTGCTTATTTCTCATTAGAAATTGGATTGTCTTTTGCCAACCAAGTAGCAATCTCTGTTTTGATCTCATCAATTTTTTCCGGCTGTTGAATCAAGTCATACCAACGAACGGACATACGATTGCGAAACCAAGTCAGTTGGCGCTTAGCATAACGTCTTGAATGTAGCTTTACTTCTTCCAGCGCCGCTTCCAATGAAGAACCGCCCGATAAATAAGGAAAAAATTCCTTATAGCCAATCCCCTGCGCAGCTTGAACAGTTGGATTTTTTGCTAAATTCTTGGCTTCTGCTAACAGCCCCTGTTCTACCATGAGATCCACGCGTTGATTGATCCGTTGATACAAAATCGACCGGTCAGTATTTAAACCGATCAGAAAACTATCATAAAGTTCCTTCGGCTGTTCCTTCGGTTCTAAAATTGAATGTCCGGTTAACTCGAAAACCTCTAATGCTCGAATCATTTTCTTACGATTATTGCAGTGGATCTTCTCAGCGGCCAATGGATCGGTTAGCTGTAACTTTTCCCATAAGGCCAGATTTCCATTTTCTTCGGCAAAAGCTTCATACTTCGCACGAAGGGAATCATCCTCAAGCTCACCTTCATTGCCAAGCTTATAATCCCATAGCAAGGACTGTATATAAAGACCCGTCCCGCCAACAATAATTGGCAATTTTCCACGGTCGCTAATTTCTTGAATCGCTTTTCTGGCGGCTTTTTGAAAATCCGCCGCAGAATAGCTTTCGTCAACATCACGTACATCAATCAAATGATGGGGAATTCCCTCCATCTCTTCAGCTGTAACTTTAGCGGTGCCAATGTCTAATCCGCGATAAACCTGCATAGAATCACCACTGATAATTTCTCCGTTGAATTGCTTTGCTAATTCGATACTTAAACTCGTTTTTCCAACAGCTGTTGGCCCTACAATTGCGATCACTTTCATTGCTTGAACCTGCTTCTCGTTCGAATAGCTTTTTCTGGAAAATCAGTAATGACACCAGCTAAATTGTTTTCAAAACACATCATCAGCGTTTCGTATAAGTTGGGTGTCCAAGGTCGAATCGACTTTTTGAAGTTTTTGACAATCTCCGGATGCTGTTTTACCCAATCAGAACTTGGATGAAGCCCTTCAATAAAATTACTGTCCAAAACAATTTGGTATTTTTCTAAATCATTTTTTTGAATCAAATCATACTGTGCATCTGGTTCATACTCGTGCATAATCCGTAAAGAATCATAATTGAAGCTGGCATACCAATAAGTAAATGGCCATTCCTTGCTAGTCATGACTTGAGAAATTTTTTCCTCAATTCCTGGATAGTGAAATTTATTAGTCTTAATCTCAATGCATAAAAAGCCCCGAAACCGCATTTGTAATAGTAAATTCAATACCTCTTGCAGTGTCGATATTTTAGTCGCTTGATATTTTTTATCAAACCAGCTGCCGGCATCTAATTTCTTGATTTCTTCTAGTGTTAATTCACGAATCAAACCCTTACCATTTGTTGTGCGATCAACGCTCTCATCATGGATAACTACTAATTGCTGGTCTGCCGTTAGATGCACATCCAGCTCTATCCCATCCGCACCTGATCGTACTGCCTCCATGAACGCAGGCAACGTATTCTCTGGATGAGTCCCTGCACTCCCGCGATGAGCGATAATTACTGTCATCTAGTATCACCTCGTCCGTAGTTACAAATTATTATAAAAATAATCTGATTTAAATTTGTTTTATGTTTTATGAAAAACACTATTGCGCTTTGAAATAACTTAAGGGTTGTTTCGTTGAACGAGATAGCTTTTGTCTTTTCTCGTCTAAAATTTCAATCAATTGTTCAGAAAAAGTTTCCATAACGATCCGTCCGCCCTTATAAGTGTAGCCGCCGATTTTGACCGTTTCTTCAGGAGATAAAATAACTTTTCGATGCGAAATATTTTTAAAGAATTCCTCAATCAAATAATTTGGTAAATAAAAATTATTTTGTGCGGTAAAAGAATTCAAGTAAATGAAATCGTCTATGGTGATGTAACAATCGTCAAATGAATTAAATGATACATAATCTTGCATCAAAACATTCCGTTTAGATAGAATTTCGTTGATTTTTTTATTCAAGAGATTAATTGTCTCAATTTCTTTGACTTGATGCTCCAGCTCTCTTTCCCGTTTATGGCGTAGATCAATATACTTAAAAACAAAGAAAACAGCAATCCCTGTAATACCTGCTCCAATCAATACGCCGATTAGTCCAATAAATGCGATTTCCACATTTTTTCCCTCCTGTTTCATAATATTAGTGGAATTATTTTTTCAAATAAAACCAGTTCTCAGTCCATATATCTTTCCACCAAAATGTTACTTTCTCGAACTTTGGAAAAGTGAAAATGATATCCGCTTGTCTGCGCTATTAATAGTACCATATTTTCATGTTTCTAGGATAGTTTGAGCCGTTTAAAAAAACGAAGCCTTCTATTTGACCAAAACTGACCAACGTTGTATACTTTCTTTATGTTTTAGCAATCCAACCTCGTTTGTGCTAAACTAATTTACGAATACTATTTTAAGGAGGATTCACTATGAATTTAGTGCCTACAGTCATTGAACAATCATCTCGTGGCGAACGTGCTTACGACATTTATTCCCGTTTATTAAAAGACCGCATCATCATGTTGAGCGGTGAGGTAAACGATGATATGGCGAACACTATTATCGCCCAATTACTTTTCTTGGATGCCCAAGATTCTGAAAAGGATATTTATCTTTACATTAACTCTCCAGGTGGTAGCGTATCTGCTGGCTTAGCCATTTTTGATACCATGAACTTTGTTAAAGCTGACGTTCAAACCATCGTACTTGGTATGGCAGCTTCAATGGGAAGCTTCCTATTGACCGCTGGCGCGAAGGGGAAACGTTTCGCTTTGCCAAATGCTGAAATCATGATTCACCAACCTCTAGGTGGTGCGCAAGGTCAAGCTACTGAAATTGAAATTGCGGCTCGCCATATCTTGAAAACACGCGAACGTTTGAATAATATCTTGGCTGAACGGACTGGACAACCCATCGAAGTCATCGAACGTGACACAGATCGCGACAACTTTATGACTGCCGAAGAAGCCAAAGCTTATGGCTTAATCGATGAAGTAATGGAAAATAGTAGTTCATTAAGCTAGACTATTAAGAAAACAACCGGAGAATGAATTATCCGGTTGTTTTTTTGTTTGCTTCTTCATTTTCATTCCAATCAGCTACAAACCCACATCATCAATAATTAAATAGATAAAAATCCGATCCTTCATCATTGAACGTCGCGTAATTGCGATCGTATTGCAAATGCATTCCATTTGTAAACAGTCTCCACATATTCCCTTTTGGATACAAGGTGTCTTTTTCAATCCTAAACGGTGCGCATTTAATGGTGCAGTATTTTTACGTACTATTTCGAGTGTTGTCGCTAAATCTCCATACATTTTTTTTAATACTAACAAAAGCGGGGACTTTATTAGGTCCATAAGTAATTGCCGCAACTCGGTTTCCCACACTGTCAACATTCACTAACTCGCCCTCTTCCGTTATTCCATTGATACTCGTTAAGAAATAATCGGCCGTTAATGCTTGTTTCATCACTTGCTGTCGTTCTTCTAACGTAGTTGTTTTTTCACGATCAATCATTTTTTGATTTCGACTGTACAGTGCTTCAATAATTCCAGATTGTTCAACTGTGATTGAACCCCCAAAACCGACTGACTTTTTTGGATCAATCAATTCCAAAGCCTGGGCTCTAGCTTCTTCTAGATTTTCACAAATAATAGGATGAAAGTTTCTTCGTATTAGTTTTTTGCTAAGCGTCATCGCTGCGACTGTGTATCGTTCTTTCTGGTACTCTTCCATTAGTCTCCTCCTCGAATTTCTTCTTTTCATTTTCTCGGATTTTGAAGGTTAGCGCAATCGCAAACAAAAAGCCCAAGAAAATTCTTAGGCAATTGATGATCGTATTTTTTTCGTTGATGGTGCGCGGAAAGCAGCTAATTCTTTGATATCCGCTAAAATTCTTTCATTCGTTACCTCAAAAGAAATTGATTTGCCAAGCTTACTAGCTTTAGCCTCTTGGTATTTCTCCTTCGTGTAGTCCTCACACATTTGGATCAACACATCTGCGTCATCTAACTCCTTAGCACTAAAGGAAATCATAGCTACAAAAAAACCTTGTTTTGGGTAGACTGTACACAATGATTTTCCGCTCTTTTGAAATTTTATATTCCAGCCCATCCAATATCCATCTCCCATTGAGCATCTGCTATAGGTTTTTTTTGGTTTTATCCGGTAAGTCTGCGTTAAATGATCTGACAAGTCCTGCCAAAGAGGAGTCGCAATAAAATCTTTAATTTGTTGTTCTGTCGGTTCCTGATCGCCATGAAATACCTCGTGCCATTGCATGGTAACACCCGCTTTCTTCCATTTATTGATAGTTACTATAGATTTTACCCAATTTCAGAATCTTACGCTTGTCACACAGTGCTCTTTTTTCAAAAAAGAAGCCATCCAACACGGATAGCTTTCTTTCTTATTCCTTTTGCGAGTATCCATTTTGATAATCAATTTTAATGCCATCTTGAACATTGTAGATAAAGAGATTGAATGAAATCTGGTCGTCTTCAATGCTTTGTGCTTCCATTTGCACACCCCGAGCGACTAATTCCTCCCCCTTAAAGAAGGGCGTCACACGATAACGTACGTGATGATTGGTTTTTCGAATATAGTTGCCAATTTCTTTTTCATGATCATTCATGCCAGGATCGTTCAGTGAAGCCGTTCCAGTCATTAAATTTTTTAGATTATTATTCTCTCCAGAAAACTGATAAGCAATTAAATGCGCCCGATTATACAAAGGCTCATCATTATAAAATTTTTGTCTCCAGCCAGTCGGTTTTACGTATAAACGCTCCCGCTCTTGATGGGGCATTATCTCTTTTCCCAGCATTGCATTTGCAGTACCGACACGATTCAGCTGATCTAAGTCAGAAAATCTAGTCCATGCTCCCTGCTCCAACGAAAGATCTTTTGTAGTAAAATTGGGACGATTGTGATTCAGTTCGATCGTTTGATGTTGCCCGTCATAATCTGGAACCTCTGATAACTGACTGACTGTTACTTCTTTTATTGTGTTGCTCTGCTCATTATCTGGCTTTAGTTGCGAATAAACGCCATAAATCCCCGCTAATAGTACAACAACTGCCGAAACTATTTTGGGTGCTTGTCTCTTTGCTGCGATGGTTATTCAACTCCTATAGAATCTTTTTTCCATCACGCTGATCCTACTATTTGGTTTGCTGCCAAATTTCTTTGATTGCCGGAACATTGCCAAGCTCAGTCAAATTACTTGGCATAATGACAGTGTTGCCATTATTTTCCACTACGTGTTTGAAGGCTTCAATCCCAAGGTAGGCGATCATTTCATCTGTTAAGTTGCTTTCAGCAATTGCCTTATTGATTTCTCTGATTCGAGCTGTTTCTGCTTCAGTCAGCTTGGCGATCCGGTCTGCTTCTGCTGCAGCATCGATTCTTGTACGTTCTGCTCGAGCATCTGCATCGATCTTTGTTTGTCTCGCACGCGCTTCCGCATCAATCTGCATTTCAGATGATTTCGCTTCTGATTCTAAGATCACTGATTGTTTTTTCCCTTCGGAAATCGTAATCAATGATTCTTTATCGCGGCTGGCTGTAATCAATTTATTCATTGAATTGACGATTTCATTTGAGACTGAAATCTCACCGATGTTGATTCGGTCGATTGATAAACCATATCCAGCTGTAATGTCCTTCACGCTTTCGTAAAGATTTACGTTAATTTCTTCCGTTCCGTTTAATACTTCATTCAGTTCCATCTTACCGATAATACCTCGTAAGTTGGATTGGCAATCTTGGATCATTGACGTGACAGAATCCTCATTATCATACACAAAAGCCCGGGCATCTGTCACGTGATACTTAATTGCTTCATCGATTTCAACGATTACGTTATCACGCGTGATCACACTTTGTGGTTCGATTTGGATCGGTGTTTGCTTTAATGAAACCCGACGACGAACAACATATAAGATTGGAATCAAAAAATGCAGCCCTGGTTCCAGCGTTTTTACATATTTACCGAAACTCTCGACCACTTTTACTTCCCCCTGCTGCACGATCACGACCATTTGACTGACGATGAATAAGAGAACAATGATCGCAAGTACAATTAAGATGATATTAAATATTAACAATATAATTCACATCACTTTCTTCTAATTTATTATTGATAACGACTAACAACTCTCGACTGGTAAAGTCGATAACCTCCAGCATATCACCAAGCTCGGGCGATCCATTAATCACCTTGTAGTCATACCAACTACCAAAAATTCTGATGAGCCCAGTAATGCTGTTTCCTTTGCTGCGAAAACATTTCCCCATTGTTTTCTGCATTTGATAATCCAACACAATCTCCCTCCTTCACTCTAGTATACCAAAATCTTCACAAACATATTTTTCTTTATTTCATATTGCTTTACACATCTCACCTATTTTTTTAAACTTAGGAAAGAATGGGGGATAAAAATGCTTAGAAGTAAAAAACAATGGTTAGGTCTTTTCGTCATTCCTTTAGAATTATTGATCGGAAACTATCTTTTTCCGCTCTTTCACTTAACAAATAATCCAAAGGTTGGACTGATAGCGTCTACCTTACTTTTTTTAGCTGGATTTTTAGTAATGATTTATCTGTTCGGTGATTTTTTAAAAGCAGAATGGCACTTATACCGTCAAAAACTTTTTCGCAGATTGTTATTGAGCATCGTCTTGGTAGCAGGTACGTTTTTATTGCTGCGGGTTGTTCGTGGATTGATTCCTAGCCAACTACTTGAACTTCCTTCTTCAAACAGCGATTCTGCGCAAATACTTAGTCCAAGCTGGGCCGTTCTGGCTACAGTAGCACCGTTCCTCGCTCCTTTTGCAGAAGAGCTTACCTTCCGCTACTTATTGCTGGGAAAAGTGACGAATAGGGCATTACGTCTAATTATGCTATTCGTTCAAGGAATTTTATTTGGTCTCATACATTGGAATAATTTTAATGGCAATATCTATGCCATGATTCCTTATATGGTGTTAGGCGTTTATTTGGGGTTGATTTATCTGTTTTCAAAAAACATTTGGAGCCCCATTATGGTTCATTGGATGCTAAATACGATGAACGCTATGTTACCGGCGCTTCTACTATTAATACTTAGCTTATTTGGTATCAAAGTGTAATCCTCCTCGCGAGGATTTTTTTATTCTAGTAACGCTGCGTAAATGAAAAACAAATAGATTCCTACTCCCCAAACCAGCAATAAACAGCCTATTAATGCTATTTTGTGTAAACGATTCTCCCTAGTCATGACTGGATATTTCGCGTCAACATATTTACTGCGAGTAGTGAATGTGACACCTAATAAAAGTGTAGGAAAAAGAAAGACAGTCATTTTGCTGCCCCAGCTATTCACGCCTCCGTCAAATCCAAATTGGATCGGAACTTCAGCTGGTAATCGGGAATAGAAAAAAATTCCTAAACAATAAAGCACTATTGAGATTATAAAACTGATTCGAATCACCCAACGAAAAACTCTTTCAAAAATCATTTTCCTTCCCTCCCTTCGTGATTAGCACATAGTATATGCCTAGGTTCAATGGAACTCTAGTAAATTCAAATACCAAAAACACTATTTTTAAACAAAATAAATTCCTTCATTAAAGAACTATTTCTTTTAAATCGAAAAGAAACCCAAAATATTCTTTTTCGCATAATCCGCTTTCACAGTAATACAAAAAAACCAACGCTCAGCCACAAACGTTGGTTTCATCAGGATATAATACCCTAAACGGAAGTTCCCTCCCGCAACACCTTTAGCATACATCAACCATAGATTGAATAGCAAGAGTACATTAAAAGAAAAGTAATAAATACCAAAAATAAAAACACCGCAGCTAATCAAAAGCTACGATGTCTTATCCGTCTATGCAGATGACGGACTTCTAATCAATTTTCGACAAAATCAAATAATTTGTGCGAATAAGCAGAACGTCACATAATTTTTTTGGATGCTTTTTAAGGAATTATTCTTTCTACGAACAATCCATACGTAATACGTGAAGGAAGGACTGCTTGAAACATCAACAGCTACTAGAACGATCTATGTTGGGATTCTACTATCACAACCTCAGCAATCTTCTTCATAACCATAAAGAAGGTGCTAAATGTATCGTTTATTCACTATTATCGGTTATCAAAGAATCAATTCGAGAATCGATATCTCTTTGCACAATTAAAGATTTTAAATAAGGATACGCCACTGCTTCAGGCAAGATGAACCATGCAGCTTGATACCCTCTTCCTGTAGTAGGAAAGCCTTTATCTTCTTCGTTATCACCATCATACCGTATGCCATATGCTTCTGTGTTTTTCCATCTTAACTTTGCTATGGAGTAACCTTTACCCGTTTTGGTACCATCTTCTATAACATGTAATAGTTCAAGTTTTTCTTTGGGACTGGTAACTTTTTTTGGTGAGACCACTGTAAATGCCCCCTTTTATTTACAACTGAGGAATCTATCACGTGACATTTCATTTCTTGCAAAATCCACCCATGAAAACTGAAACAGTCTTACTTTACAACTAAAACATTGCAGGGTGCGTGACTAACAACGTAAGATGTGGTAGAACCCACTAAAGTTCTCTCAATTGCTCCTTTACCTGTCGCTCCCATAGCAATCAAATCAATTCCTGTTTCTTTCGCAAATTGCACAATTGAAACTTTTGGCGTTCCTTCTACTTTACGGATCGTGTAATTAATGTCTGATGGTAAATGCTGTTCTATCTTCTCAGTAACTTTCTTTGATTGTTCATCTGCTAATTCCCGCATATACTGAACAATACGTGCATCAGCTATTGCAATAGACATATCAGTAACCGTTAAAATATACAGCTGAGAGTCGTTTCGTCGAGCGATTGCGAGTGCTTCCTTTAGGGCCTTATACGATTGTTCAGAGTCATCAATAGCAACTAAAATTTTTCCATAATTGTCTTCCATTGAAAACGCCTCCTTTAATTGAGTATAAAGGAAATTACTTGTTTGGGGAAATGATATACAAAAAAGACCTTAGCTCTGTATGACACACATACAATCATACTTAATAGTGAAGCTGTGGACTCTTAAAAACAATCTTCTCAGCCCTTCGACTAATGATAAAACTCTCGATATCTATACAGTTATTTATAAAGAGAAGAAAGAACGCGATCGATTTATTGGCTAACACTAGATTCGCATGAAGCTGACAGAGGACAAAAAAATACCGCCATCCTCTACAAACGGCGGTAAATCAAGCTTTGTAAGACTAAGCGGGTGACGAGAATCGAACTCGCGACGGAAGCTTGGGAAGCTTCTGTTTTACCACTAAACTACACCCGCAGTACATAAGAGAGTATAACGCTTTTTATTCAATCAAACAACTATTTCTTCCAGACAATAAAATTGACATTTTGACCAATACTGACTATCCTTACGCTAACTGCTTGTTCTATATCTTCTGTTACATGGTTGACACTCAAATTTACGCATTAGATAATCAAAGTAAGAAATCTAATTCAGATCGTGGGGAATGACCGATGAAGAAGGGAAAGCTACTTTTGCGTGGAAGTATAAAAATGTTTTGTGGTTTTATACTCTTAGGATTGCTATTATTCGGCACTGCAGGAACCTATTATTATTGGAATGCATGGATTTTTCTTCTGACTTTAGCGATTTTGATGATTTCAATGGGCGGTTTTCTTTATAGAAAAAACCCAACTTTGTTGGAAAAACGACTCAATGGAAAAGAAGTAGAAAATTCTCAAAAAAGATATGTGGGATTCATAGGACTTTCGTTTATTCTTTCCTTCAGCCTTGCTGGGTTGGATCGACGTTTTGAATGGACACAGCTTTCAGTAAATGTTTCATTGATTGGTCTTTTCATTATGATTTCAGGCTATGCTATGTATGCACTGGTGATGATCCAAAATTCCTACGCTGCACGTGTTGTTAAAGTTGAGGCAAATCAAGCAGTTATAGATACAGGGTTGTATGCAGTAATTCGCCATCCTATGTACACTGCCTCCTTACTTTTATTTTTATCGATGCCTATTGTTTTAGGTTCAGTAGTTGCTGTATTTCCTATGCTGCTGTTCCCAGTAGGTTTAGTTTTACGGATTAGAAACGAAGAAGCTTTACTGATCAATGAACTACCTGGCTACTCGGAGTACACAAAAAAGACCAAATATCGATTGATTCCATATATTTGGTAAATAGATTTTTTTTAATAACGGAATGGGGGGAATTTCATTGGAGTCATTGAAGAACGTCAAACAAGCCATCACGAACAACACCAATAATATCGTATTTATTTCTTCAGAAACGTGCAGTATTTGTCATGTGGATGAACCAAAAGTAAGGAACCTTGCCGAAAGCTATGATGTTCCATTCTATCATTTGGATATTATGCACGAGCCTGAGTTAGCGGGCTTCTTTGAAGTTTTGACAGTCCCAGCGGTCTTAGTCTATCACGAGGGCAAAGAAGTTGGGCGGCAAGCTCGTTTTATTGATTTTCATACATTGGAAAATCTATTGCAGCAGTTGCCCAAAGAGGAAGAACAAATCGATTATCAAGCGCTGTTCGACGAGCTATAAACATTTTTTTATAAACGCAAAAAAGACTATAGATATCATCCACAAATCGGACTGTATCTATAGTCGGAGACTGAGCTCGCGCTCAGTCTTTTTTACTTGCTGTCATTATTATGATGCAAGAAATAGATTAAGGTTTGTAATTCGTTGGTCAAGTCTACGCTTTGAATGATGACATCATCCGGCGCAGTTAGACGAGCAGCAGTAAAGTTCAAGATTCCCTTGATTCCTGCATCAGCCAATTGATCAACCACTTGTTGCGCTTGTTGTGCCGGCAAAGTCAAGATTGCGATCTCGATTTGCTGTAATTTGATTTGCTCCACCATATTGTCTAATGGATAAACGGGGATTCCATCCACGATACGGCCTACAATGTCTTCTTTGACATCAAAGGCACAGCTGACACGGATACTATTGCTTTGATGGAATTTGAATTTCAACAAGGCGCTTCCTAAATTACCGACCCCAACCAATGCTACGTTGGTCAGTTGGTCATCATTCAAGATTTTCCCGAAGAAATGCATCAAGTCTTCAACGTCGTATCCATATCCACGTTTGCCAAGTTCTCCGAAATAAGAAAAGTCACGGCGAATCGTTGCACTATCGACCTGGATCGCCTCACTTAGTTCTGTAGATGATACTTTGGTTTTTCCAGCATTATTTAAAATACGCAAATACCGATAATACAACGGCAATCGTTTAACAGTCGCTTTTGGAATTGAATGTTCTTTCACAATAACTCTCCTTTATAAAAAAATTTCGTAAATGTTGACTACTGAACTATAATAGCAAGAATCTCTGTGAAATTGCAACGCACTTGCTCGAAATTTTGTGAAAAAATCACGATTTATTGAAATGGTCGCTTCCAATCGCAACGACTTCAAAAATATGGTAGACTAAATCCATTCGGAAAAATAAATTTAAGGAAGATTATCCAATGATTTTATTACAAGCAAATCAAATTGCTCGCTATTTTGGTGCCGACACTTTATTTGAAAATATTCATCTTGAAGTTGCTAGTAAAGCAAGAATCGGTTTAGTTGGACGAAATGGTGCGGGCAAATCGACATTATTAAAAATAATCGCCAATATCGAAGCGCCAGATGTGGGACAAGTGATAAAGAACAAACAAGCCACACTGGGCTACCTCGCGCAAGATACTGGCTTAGATTCAACTGAGACCATTTGGAATGAAATGTTGAAGGCTTTTGACACGGTTCGCCAGATGGAAGCTCGGATGCGAGATGTTGAAGTGGCGATTGTCGAAACACCTGAAAGCGATAGTCGTTACACTTCTCTTCTGAAGGAATACGATCAGCTGCAGCATGACTTTAATGAACAGAATGGCTATGGCTATGAAAATGAGATTCGCAGTGTTTTACATGGATTTAAATTCGATGAGAGCTTTTATGATAAAGAAATCAGTACATTATCCGGTGGTCAGAAAACCCGTCTTGCCTTGGCACGAATGCTATTAGTCAAACCTGATATTTTGATTTTGGATGAACCGACGAATCATTTAGATATTGAGACATTGGCTTGGTTGGAGGATTACCTTCAAGGCTACTCTGGTGCGCTCTTGATTGTTTCCCATGACCGCTATTTCTTAGATCGCGTCGTCAATGAGATTTATGAAATTTCTCGTCATAAAATCCGTCATTACACTGGAAATTATTCCCGTTATCTTGATTTAAAAGCCGCCCAGCTTGCTAGCGACTGGAAGGCTTATGAAAAACAGCAGGTTGAAATCGAAAAATTAGAAGATTTCGTTGCACGTAATTTGGTTCGTGCCTCCACTACCAAACGTGCACAAAGCCGTCGAAAAACATTAGAAAAAATGGATCGACTAGATCGACCAGACGGCAAGGAAAAATCTGCGAAATTCATGTTTGATATCGATAAGGTTTCAGGAAACGTCGTCTTACAAGTCGAAGAAGCTGCTATCGGCTATGAGGAAACACTTTCTGAACCCATTGATCTGGATATTCGTCGTGAAGATGCGATCGCCCTTGTCGGACCAAACGGGATTGGAAAGTCTACATTATTAAAATCGTTGATCGGTCAAATCCCCTTCATCAAAGGCACCCCGCATTTTGGAACCAATGTCACGGTCGGCTATTACGATCAAGGACAAGCTGATCTGCACGGCAATAAGACGATTTTAGCTGAATTATGGGATGAACACCCGACGACTCCAGAAAAAGATATTCGCAATGTATTAGGTGGTTTTCTTTTCAGTGGCGAAGATGTTGAAAAAACGATCCCGCTGCTTAGCGGTGGTGAAAAGGCTCGTGTCGCATTAGCGAAGCTTTCTATGAATAAGGAGAATTTTTTGATTCTCGATGAACCGACGAACCACCTAGATATTGATAACAAAGAAGTATTGGAAAATGCCTTGATCGATTATCAAGGAACGCTGCTATTCGTTTCCCATGACCGCTACTTTATTAATCGTATCGCCAACAAAGTGATCGAGTTGTCTCCTGAGGGCAGCAAGTTATATCTTGGTGATTACGATTACTATTTAGAAAAGAAAAAAGAAGAAGAAGAAATCGCTGAATTACAGGCAAAAGAAGCAGCACCTGTCGAAGCGCCTAAAAAAAAGTTTTACCAAGATAAGGAACAACAAAAGCTGATTCGCAGCTTACGTCGAAAGATTGAAGCAATCGAAGAAACACTTTCCACTTTGGATGAAGAGATCGCCGAACTTGAGATCCAAATGAGTCAGCCGGATATTTTGAATGATCACGTTCAGCTATTAGAATTGACAAATGACTTGGAAGCAAAAAAGGCTGAGCAGGAAGAACAGCTTTCAAGTTGGGAAGAACTTAGCTTAGAGCTGGAAGAATTCGAATAACTTACAACTTTTGACCGATGACACCTCACCCTTTTTTCGTTTTAATAAAAGAGTGGAGGTGTTTTTTATGCGACGAAAAATTCGTCCTTTTTCGATTTTACTGGGAAGCTTTTTAGTGATTTCTAGTCTGGTAATCCTCTCTTCTCGAGTTTTCCACTTTAATAATAATGTTAATAGTCAACAGGATTTTTCCGCTAATGCGAATCAATACCTACAGGAGCATGGACAAAATTTTCCTTTACTAATACAAACTGATTCTCGTTGGGCCGACAAATCCTATGGCAGCGGCTCTGCGCAAAATGATTTAGCCACTAACGGTTGTGCGATTACTTCTTTAGCAATGATTCTTTCTTATTGGGAGCACCGAACCGTCTATCCAACTGAAATTTTACAATGGAGCGGCAACCAGTATTACCAAGCAGGGCAAGGAACCGCCTGGTCGATTTTTCCTGCCTTTGCTCAAAACTATGGATTGACTGTTGAAGACCTCGGCAAAGATCAGGCAAAAATTCAGGAGCATTTGAATCAAAATCAGCCAATCGTAGTTTCCGTTAATCCCGGTGAGTTTACCGATGTTGGCCACATTATGGTGATTAAAAAGGACTTGCAAAGCGATCAGATTATTGTTTATGATCCTAACGACGGTCCCGATAAAGAACACTACATGAAAAAATACTCGATTGATGAGCTTATGTCGCAGCTGGCAAATGCTTGGGCATACACAAAATAAAGCTGATGCGCACGCATCAGCTTTATTTCTGGGGGTTCCTGCTTTCACAGGGGAAAAAGAATTATTTTTAGGGTTAAGTTCATCTTACGCTACATATTTGAAAAACCTATGAGCTTTTTAAATAAAAATAAGAAAAAAATGTGTCGTATTTATGAAGAGTTCTTCTGTGATGATTCTATCTAAACTAAAAGCATTCGTGAGGCAAAAAGCCGGCCTCATGAATGCTTTTTCTACTAATTTATTTGTTGGACCAATGCTTTGAGAATATCCTTCATCTTCTCTCCATTGTCTTCCATAATGACCTTCTCAGAAAGAATGAATGAGCCACCTACTCCGATTACATGTGGATTTTCTAAATATTCGACAAAGTTTTCTGCGTTAATTCCACCGGTTGGCAGGAATTTCACATCGTAAAAAGGTCCACTCAAGGCATTTATCGCCTTTAAGCCTCCATAAATGTCTGCCGGGAAAAACTTTACAACGTTGATCCCATATTCAGTTGCTGTTTGGATGTCTCTAGGTGTTGCAGTTCCTGGAAATACAGGAATCTCTTGCTCCAAACAATACTCAATGACCTCAGGAACAACTGCTGGAGACACGACAAACTGTGCGCCGTTTTCAATCGCGATCTTAGCCTCCGTTAGTGTTCGGACAGTCCCTGCTCCAACCATCAGCTTACCAGATTTGGCTAAGCGTTTGATTGCTTCTCCTGCTAGATCACTTCGGAAAGTTACTTCAATCAACGGGACATTATTTTCCAATAGAATCTCTTCTACTTTAGCCAAGTAGCTCAAATCTGTTGCTGTATATAGTGGTAAAAGCTTTGTTTGCTTTAATTGCTCATAGATCTTATGCTCCATATTTGCAGGCATTATTTTTTCTCACCTTCTATCGGATTTCTAGTCTTTACGTTTGGTAATGGCTTCGTGCAGTCCTTGCATATAGGTAATGCCCATCGCTCGATCGTATAGGCCATATCCTGGTCTTGCTACTTCACCCCAAAGTGTCCGACCATGATCTGGACGAATGACACCGTCAAAACCAACTTCGACTAAAGCTTCCATAATCGCATACATATCAAGAGACCCCTCTGTTGATAAATGAGCAGTTTCTTTAAACTTGCGATAGCCTAAAAATTCCACATTGCGGAAGTGAACAAAATTGATCCGATCTCCAATTGCATGAACGATTTCTACCATATCATTATTCGGATCAGCACCAAGCGCTCCGGTGCACAACGTAATACCATTGTAAGGAGAATCAACCATGCTGATAATACGTTGCAAATCAGCCAGATTTTTTGTGATCCGAGGGAAGCCAAAAATCTCCCAAGGCGGATCATCCGGATGAATCCCCATTTTAACATCGGCCTCTTCACAAACTGGGATAATTCTCTCCAAGAAATATTTCAAGTTATCAAATAAAATTTCTTCTGTCACACCTTCGTACATTTCAACTAGAGAATTGAACTTGTTCAGGCGTTCTTCTTCCCAACCAGATAGCTGAAAGCCTTTGGACTGACTGCTGATTAATTTGTACATATCTCCTGGTTCCATATTATCTACCACTGCTTGATCGTACAATAATGCTAAGCTACCATCTTCATTCTCGTAATTCAATGTTGTTTTTGCCCAGCCAAAAATCGGTTTGAAGCTGTAGCAAATCAAATGAACGCCACATTCAGAAAGATTTCTAATTGTTTGAATATAGTTATCGATGTAATGATCGCGTTCAGCGGTTCCTGCTTTGATCGCATCATGGATCGCAACACTTTCAATTCCTAATAATTCTAACTCTTCTTTTTCAATTGATTCTTTTAAAGCGCGTATCTCGGAAACTTCCCAAACATCACCTGGCATTTTATTCAGTAATGTACCGACTACTCCATTGATACCGGGAATTTGTCTTACATGATTTAAAGGAATGGAGTCGCCTTTTTCTCCATACCATCTAAAGCCCCACTTCATTAATCTTAGTCTCCTATCCTGCTTCTATTTGTACTTTGACTTCACAAACTAAAACCCGTCCTCTTCATCGTCCTCTTCAATATCTGATGTATGCCAAACAGCTAAGCTATCTGTTCCTTGCGTTAATATCGCTGGCACGGCTTCTTCAACTGGTGTACTTAGAATTTGATGATTGATCGCTTCCAGCAGCATGGGCAAATTAACACCGCCGACTACATATACCTTTTCCTGCAGCTCCGGCTCCAACCCATTCGTAATTAAAACCGATTGATTGTACGGACTAGCACTTACTAGGTCTGTTAATACGATAACGCCAGTAGCCTGATTAACCTCTTTGATAGCTGATTCAATCGTTGTTCCTAATTCTTGAACATCATCTCCGGGGTTTAGATTGACTGTGGCGATATTATTCGTTGTTCCCACGATCACTTCCGCGGCGTCTTTCAAGCCATCACTTAGTTTTCCATGTGTGGCAATGACAATTCCTAACATAAGCCCCTCCATTTCTCTCACTGAAACAAATTCGTTACAGCGACAATATTTTCCATGTTTAAATGTTTCTCTTTTAGATCGGCCTGATTTAAGTAATAGGCTGCGTTCGTTTGATCTTTTCTAGCACTAAAAAGATAACTTACTTTTTGATCTGATTCTTGATAGTCGACGTAGTCATCAATTTTTCCGTTATGCGGCGACTTGCCTACCAAATGCAACGGAGCCGAAGCACCAACGCTGTCTAGGTAAAAAATTTCGCAGTGCCCATTGACCTGTCTTTGCAGTTCCTCTAGACCCTTATCGCCATAGCTGCCTTCGTCTAAAAAAGCATACGCAACGTTCTTTTGTTTGTTTTCTGCGATCATTTTCAGCATCGCTAATAATGACGACGTATTACGGACTAACGTTTTCCGGTTCGATAAGCCCTTGGTAATTTTTCCCAGCAAAGCGAAATAGCCTGCATAAATCACCATAATCACAAGGGTACTGACCGAATTGAATTGAAACGAGTTTGGTGATAACCGCATATAAATGATCGTTCCTATAACTCCTAGAAGAATCGCAATAAGCGTGCTAGTCAAAATAAACATCGTTGTCTTTTTCGCCTGATCCTTCCTATCAAACAGCTGATAGGAACCGATACTTTCAGGAGGAGTATCATAGAAGGTGCAAATCACACGATCTGCCTGCTTGATATTGCCCACATAGACATTTCGCGAAGCATATTTCTTTTGCTGATCATATTCAATGACACGAACGTCTTCACGTATTTTTGCGATATCCGTCACCAAGGCTGCCAGAAATCGTTTCTTACTTTTTTCTGTTCGACGCAGCCGATAAACATATTGGTAACGAAATAGCCAATCTTTGAATACCTCTGATTGCTCCATCTGATCTTCCTCCTGTGTTTTTATAGATTAAATTGCTTCAATACATCTTTTAAACTAGATTTTGGTGCCGATGGTGTGGCTTGGAAATAAATATCTTCAACACCATAATTCTCATGCATATCCTTTAACCGTTCCGCGTCTTCTTTGTTCAAGTAAACAGATTTTGTCACTAAGATATCTTTATCGGGATCTTTTTGAGCGATCCCTCCGATATTCAGTTCCTTCATCGGCACACCGTGTTTAACTAAGTCATAGATAACACTGACTGTTTTCGTGATCAAAATACAGTTGTATTCTTTAAAATTGAATTCATCCCAATAAAACTTCGCTTTTTCTGGTGTGATCACAATCGTCTTTTGTCCGGTTCGACTTCCAGCATTTTTATATAGATCACGCATGAATTTATCTTTTGCTACTACTTCATCAACCACAAAAATTGAATTTACTCCGCTTTTTTGTGATAAGGTCATCATTACTTGTCCATGGATTAAACGCTCATCTACTCGAGCTAAATTAATTACGCCCATTTCACACACTTCCTTTTTAAAATTATAAGATTCCGACTCCGGCTAAAATGATTAGGATTAAGGTCAGCCAGAGCAATGCTTGCGTTACTTTCAGACCTTTTTTCGTATAGAACCAATAAACACCCATAACAACTGCTAACGGTAAAATACCTGGAACGATCTGGTCAAGAATTTCTTGAATAACGAACTTCCTTCCTGAGATCGCAAATTTTAGTGTCGACTCTACTTTTACATAGTTACCAGCTAAAATCCCCATCATGAACAGCCCTAATACGGAAAGTGCTTCAATAGCTGTTTGAACACCGGTACTTTGCATTAATCCAGTAGCGTTACGTCCCATCGTGAATGATTGTCTCGCAAAGAACACACCCAACGCAGCTTGGTAAATCGCAAAGAATACAAATGGGAACAACGCACCTAAAGCACTTCCCTGTTGCGCCCAAGGAACAGCGATGGCAATAAAAATATATTGAACCGTTCCTGAGTCAATCGCATCACCGATTCCAGCGAGTGCGCCCATCAAACCTGCTTTTGTGTTATACATTAAATCATCTTGCATCAGAATTTCTTTTTTCTCATATTCTTCTTGCGCTCGTTGTTGCTCCATCGATGACATCAAACCAGTGATAACACCGCCGCCCCAGCTCAATTGTGTGTTGAAAAATAACAGCTGGCGCTTATAGGCTGCTTTTAAGGCATCATCGTCTTTATATAATTTCTTCAAGATCGGCATCATCGCATAAAGTAAGGACGGTGCCAAATAACGTTCAAAGGAATGAGGTATTTCATTGGCAAAGTGCCATCTTAGATACGCTTTTGTGACATCTTTACTGGTAATTTCTTCAGGTGCTAAACTTTTATTTGTTACTTCCGCCATGTGTTTTCCCTCCTATTTCTCTTCATTAAAATCCGTCATCATAATCATCGTCATCATCAAAGGTAGCTCCAGAGCTTGGCGCTGCAGATTCAGCTGCTGGTGCTGCGCCTCTTCCCTTTTGCGACTGTACAAAGATCAACGCAATCAAGATCCCAAAAATCGCGTAAGTCACCATTGTGATTTCTAGAGACTTCAATACTACACTCATGAAATAAGCAAGGAAGAAAAAGACCATGTAGTCTTTACGACCGATAACATAAACCGTCGTCGCAATACCAATCGCGGCTAATCCGCCACCCACTACTTCAAGGATGTGAATGACCACGGTTCCTTCTAAGGCATTGATGACATCTGCAATGACTGGTGCTCCTAAATAAAGAGCGATAAATACTAGCGGTACGAACAAGACAAATGATGCAATTGTCGGGTATAAAATAATTGAACGTTTAATCGCATTCGCATTCAAATCTTCCACTGCTTTATCAGTATATTTTCCTAAGAATGTATTGATAAAGAAACGGAATTGATACAAATAGCTTCCTAATAATCCAACTGGCACAGCAACCGCGATGGCCGCTTCTGGTTTCAAATTCCCTAATAATGCGACTGGAACAGCAATAGCTGCAGCGATCGATGGTTCAGCAGGCATTGATCCCCCTGGTGAGAAAACCCCCATATAAATCATTTGCAGGGCAGCAGTAACAATCATCGCTTGAGCAACATCGCCCATAACAATTCCAACAACTAATCCTGTCATCAAAGGCGAGAAGCGCAAGGTCAGTGTTGCTCCTCCTCCAAGCCATCTGGACATAACCGCAGCGACCCATAACGCAATCAATAGACTCTGCATAACACTTAAAGTATCCATAAGTTCCTCCTTATTCTATCGAGTATTCTTCCTGTTTTTCACAAAAATACTTAATATTCTTATCTGTATCGTATCCAACTAATCGACTATCCAGCTCTAACGTCTGGATAAGCAAACAGCTTTTTTACCGTTCATTAATATATGCTTCTAATTCAAAAATCGAATCCTTCAATAAATCCACTGTAATTGGTATTGGCAGTAGATGAACCTTTTCCTTTGAATCAATGAATTCTACGATTTGATCTAGAACACTATCCTCTTCGGGGAAAAGCTGCATTTGCTTCAAGGATGTTGGTAGAGAAAGCTCTTGATAAAATGGTAATAAATCATCAATTTGCTCCCACTTTTTCTCAACAGCCAGCTGATAAAAAATTCCATAAGCGACTTTTTCTCCGTGCAGAAACTCATGACTTTCAGGAATATACTTGCTCATCCCATCATGCATGGCATGAGCGATGGCATTTCTCGCGTATTTGTCACCTAACTCGCCGACCAAACCGGCAACGGCGAAGACAATTTCAGATAAATGAATGAATTCTTCTGATACTTCGCCCGCCTCCATATCCTTGATTGCCTTTGCAGAATGATCTAAAATGGCTTTTTTACATAATTCCGATGTATAGCCGGCAATTTGTAAGAAGGGTTCATTTTTTAAATGCTCTTGTTGTAAGATTGCATCTGACTCATACCATTTCGCGATTGTGTCAGCCAAGCCTGCCACAAAATAGTTAACGGGCGCATCAATGATTAATTTAGGATCAGTGATAAAAAAGGCCGCCTGTCGTAGAAAATGTTCGCTTTTCCCTTCTGATTCACCGCTTTCCTTATACATCACTGAAAGTGGTGTCCACGGCGCGCAATTACTTGCAAGCGTCGGAATCACACCATACTGAATGTTTAAGGTATGAGAGGCATAGCCGACTAGATCCGTCAGCTTTCCGCCGCCGACACCAATGATAAAATCAATTTCCTGCTCTTTTACTACTTTGGCAATTCGTTCTGCTCCATAGTAGCTGCACTCGCCAGTGTACTGTAGAAAATGGAAGTTATACGTTCGTTCATTTAAAAATTTCAAGAAAGGTTTGGCCTTTTCAAAGGAAATCTGTCCATGAACGATTAAAACATTTTTCGCTGAAAATTCTTGTAACAAATCGGAAACAAAATCAATCGCTCCCACATGGTACCGATAAAACTGCGGGCCTACTTTAACCTTCAAATCAGTTAGCATTTTCCGCTCCTTTCTAACTTAAAACATTGCTTTGAGCTTGAACTGAACGCTCAGGGACCTTCCCAGCAACGACATCTTCAACATCTCGCAGACATTTCGCTCCCATTTCTTGCAAACATTCCATCGTATAAGCGGAAGTGTGCGGCGTCATAACCACATTGCGAAAGGCAAGATACGGATGATCCTTACGTCCTGGCTCTTCTTCTAAAACATCTGTCGCTAAACCAGCGATTTTTCCAGATTTTAAAGCGCTGACAATTGCTTCTTCGTCTAATAATGCTCCCCGAGCGCTATTGGAAAGATACACATTGTCCTTCATTTGCGCAATTTCAGCTGTAGAGATCATATGATAGTTTTCTTCATTTAAACTAGCGCAAAGGCAAATGATATCTGACTCTTTTAGTAAATGCGGCAGGTCCACTTTTTTTGCACCATAGCTTTCAATATGCAGTGCTGATTTATACGGATCGTAGGCTAAAACATTGCAACGAAATCCGTTTCGTAAGGTTTCTACGACACAGCTGCCGGTATTTCCGACGCCAATAACTCCAACGGTTTTATTAAACAGTGTTCGACCGACAAACTTTGCTCGATCCTCCCAGCTATCGTTTTTGACGCTTAAATCTGCTTCAACTGTTTTTCTTAAGAGGGCTAACAGATTCGTAATATTGTTTTCTGCAACTGCGTCTCTTTCCACTAAAGCTGGAATAATTGAAACAAGTGTCCCGTGCTTACGTGCTGCTTCAATATCAATATTGTTGTAGCCGATTCCATGTCTTGTTATTAAAATGAGTTCATCCTTATGATCAAAAAATTCCTGTGTGAAAAATGGGGTGACACTCGCAATAATGATATTGTAGCCCTTTAATAATTCTGCCAGCTCACGTCCGCCGATCTCTCCATCAACAGTGAATGACTGAACCTCGCCGATCTTCTCCAAACGCTCCAACTGCTCATGGAAGATTTTTCCAAAACTACTTGAATTGACGATCGCTATTTTGTATTTTCCCATGTTTAAAGCTCCTTTTAGACTTGCTTTGCAACTCATGATGCCAATTTCTCTGCTCTATCTAGACCTTATCTACCTTTTTTTATTCCGTTCATCTCCTTTTTAAAAAAAACAAAGCATCCTACAAATCGAATGACGATAAGTAAACCGATTTCTGATAACGCATTCAATCTTATGTCTCCATTATACAAAAAATATTTTTTTGTAAATAGAAAAAATAAAAAATATTTTTGTTGATTTTTTATTTATTTCCTAGTATCTTATGAGTAACTACTACTGAATGAAGGAGGAACGCTGATGTCTAGCCCTATTCACTTACAAATTAAATCAATGTATAAGCATTTTAGTCCGAAAGAACAAGCCATTGCCGATTACATATTGAAAAATCCAAACAAAGTTAGTCATAGCTCTATCAGTGATCTTTCTGCTGAACTGGGAATCGCTGACTCTACTTTCTTTCAATTCACCAAAACTTTAGGCTTTAACGGCTTTAAGGATTTTAAAATGGCTTTATTGAAGCAAGAAAATGATTTAACGGCTGTGACGATTCACGAAAATGTTCAAAAGGACGATTCTGAATTAACGATGGCCCAAAAAGTTTTCGATTCAAACATGACTACTTTGACCGACACGAAAAAATTACTAAAGGAAGAGGATTTAAAAAAGGCGGTTAAAATGATCTCCGAATCCAGGCGGCTGTATTTCTTTGGCGTCGGCGGATCAGAAATCGTAGCCACCGATGCCTACCATAAGTTTTTACGTTCTCCTATTTCCGTTGGGCATAGTACGGATTACCATATTCAGTTAATGGAGGCCTCTTTACTTACGGATGAAGATTGTGCTCTGTTTATTTCCCATTCAGGCAAATCAAAGGAAACCATCCATATGGCCGAAGCTGTCAAAAAAGCTGGAACAAAAGTCATTATTATTACTAGCCAGGCCAATTCACCCTTAGCTAAATTAGGCGATGTCGTCTTTATCTCCATCTCTGAGGAAATCGAATTCCGCTCTGAAGCATTGGCTTCCCGAATTGCTCAATTGAGCATCATCGATTCCCTTTACGTGATTTTGATGTTCTATAACAGTAAAAATGCGCAAGAAACGATTTCCAAAGTTCGAAAAGTCATCTTGAGTTTAAAGGAATAAAAAAAGCACTACGTCAATTAGTTTTGGAATCACCAACTAATTAACGTAGTGCTTTTTTTATTAAACGGTTCTCTTCTTCTCGCTCTTACGAAAAGGATGCGCAAGACTTTGTACATCCTTTAAAAGACCAATTTTATTTTGATAATTGCTTTTTACTGCGAAACGTTGTGCTACTTACAGCAACTCGTTTTAACAAAGATAAGCAAAGCTGGATCATAGGACCTAAGAGAAAAATAGCAAAGGCTGTGCCAACGCCAAAGGTACTGCCTAAAAGTATTCCACTAACGACAATGATAAAATCTAGTATGATTCTGCCCTTTTGCAGAGAAACCTGTAAACAATCGCAGACACAAAACATCATTCCCTCCAATGGACCTGAACCTAAACCACCTGTTAAATAGATCGCTGTGCCTAGTGCCATTACACAAAAGCCTAAAACAGAACTTCCCATACTGTTCTGAAAAAAATCGATGGATTGAAAAATATTTGCCGTTCGATTGATGGTCTCACCAACTAGGAATGTATTGATGAGACTGCCGATTCCTAAAATCCTGCGATTATACAAAAAAGTCATCAATAAAAATAGGAAGCTTATCAATTGACTCCAGCGTCCAAAAGGAATCGCTGTATGTTGCATTAAGCCTAAGATCAACGTACTAACAGAATCAAAGCCTTGATTGGCCACCACGATCATTTCGATTCCAAGACCCATCAAGATCGTACCAAAAATCACTAAGAACAACCGGCCTAGAAAGTTTTTACTCATCGGCCTCCACCATCGCCTTCAAACGTAAAATAAACGCCTCATAATCTTCGCTCATACTCAACTGCTTGGTATTGATCGGTTCTGAAACAATCTCAATAAATTTCTCAAAAAAATCATTGAATTCATTTGCTTCTTCTTTATTAATAGCAATATAAGCGATTAGCTTAATCGTATGATCAGCCCAAACCAATGGTTCTTGCAGCGTCATGATTGCCACTCCGCTTCTTTTGGCTTCCAGCTCGACAGAATGGGGGACTGCGATTCCTGATGGAAAGCTGGTTGGAGACATCCGCTCACGCTTTTCTACCTTTTCTAAGAAATGAGCGTCCACAAAGTGTTCATTGACCATTCGTTGATTGATTTGACTTCGTATTTCCATCGGCGTTAATCCAGCAGGATCAAACTGATTGAAATACAATTCTGGCAAAATGAATTTTTCGATGGTTTGATACATGCGTCTTTTTTCCCGCTGTGATTTTAAGGCATCAATTCGTTTTTCAATTTTTTTAACATCTTTGTCGGTTAAAAAAGGATGGATAAAAACGGCCCCTTCGTTTTTAGAAGCTGTTTCCCGATCTGTCGTTAGCAATAAATCATAATCAGCATTCGCAGCTTTCCATTTTTCCGTCACTATGACGTTGATATTTTCTCCGAGGCGTTCTTCAATTTCTTTCCTTAGATTTCTGCCAATATCATGATAATCGTTCACTACTAATTGAATGGTAATCTGATTACGAAAATGCTTTTGCGTTTCAAGAAATGACCCAATATGTAAAGCAATGAATGAAATTTCGTCATCATTGAACCAGATAGCTAAGCGATCTTGAATTAAAGAAGAAATGTACACGGCTAGATCATAAATCAACGGATAGGCTGTTTTTAAATCCAACAAGCTGCTATTGCGAGTAAAGGTTTCGTAGTGAGAACGATAATACAGACTTTGTAGATGAATCGCTAATTTATTGAAAAATTCCTCATCGTTCAATTCGACTAAATAGGTCCGCTCTACCTCGGCTAAGACATCCTTTAAGGCGCTGATGATTTTGGGATCAACAAAGCTGGAGAGCTGCTGATTCTTTTCCTTTGCTAAGTTTTCATTTTGCATGCCAATAAATAATAATGACAATTGCTCTAATTCTGCATGGGAAAAATGAATACCGTATTGCTGTGCCAATTGATTGCTGATTTCTTCTGCGATTAAGAATTCCGGACTGTTTTGTGCGGGATTTTCATTCAAGCTTTTCTTTAGGCTATGCCCTTGGCGAATACGTTCAATACTGATAGCGAAGTGGAGTACGATGTTATTCAGCGAGTATTGATTGATCTGGATATTGTTTTCAGTCAACACGTTTTGAATCGTCTGCTGCAGCTTTTCCAGCGAAATATACCCAATCATTTGCTGAATACTGACCTTCAGCTTTTCCTGCAGGTCACTTTCATTGTATAAAAGTGAGATAAGATAACGTCGCTTTGCCCGTTCTGGTCCCGTCAGCTTAATATAATCTTGTTCGAAAACAATTTGAATCGCATCGTTGGTGATTTCTTTTTTTAATTGCTGGATATCATTTTTTAACGTAGATTCAGAGATGAAAAGCTTCTCCGCCAATTCATAAAAGTCGACTCCCTCCGACGAATGCTTCAACAGCTCCAAAAAGATTCGAGATTTGCGATCCTCGGTGCCGCCTGACTCGATACCTACTTCCCCATTCAGCTGGTAGCCGCGATGACTGGTTAAAATAAGCGCTGGATTGTTTTGATTGATCTTGGCAATACGATTACGAATCGTACGAGTGGTGCAACTGCTAAATTCAGCTAGTTCATCTGAGGTTACCCAACGAGCTTTTTTATTTAAATAATCAATCAGCTCTTTTTCTTTTTTAGTCAGCACATTTACACCTCCATTCAAAGAAAAGTTGATCACAAAGATCAACTTTTCAATTGATTATAATGTCTCGCCGTTTGAAGCAATCACCTGTTTGTACCAGTCAAAGCTATCTTTTTTGATTCGTTGACCAGAGCCTTTTCCTTCATTATCCAGATCGACATAAATGAAGCCATAGCGTTTTTCCATCTGGGCAGAAGAACAGCTGATAATATCAATCGGGCCCCAAGCACAATAGGCGATCACGTCAGCGCCGTCATACATAGCGCGTTTCATTTGGGCAATATGCTCAGATAGATAGGAAATACGATAATCGTCATGAACCTTTCCATCCTCCAATTTGTCATACATGCCAAAACCATTCTCCGCAATGATAATGGATTTGTGATAGCGATCCCAGTATTGGGATAATGAATTGTACAGCCCCTGCGGATCAACCGCCCACCCCCACGGATTAGCCTTCAAGTTCGGATTTGGTGTCACAGAAGATGGGCTCATCGTATTTTTTGAAGCGTCGACCATTTGCGAGTAGTAATAAGACAGGGCTAAATAATCCATTGGATGATCCTTCAACAATTGTTTGTCCTCATCAGTAATTTCTAGGTGGATGTCATTTTCAGCAAAGTAATTCAAGGCATATTGTGGATAGGCTCCTTGGAATTGAACATCAGTATAGAAATATTGCATACGATTTCGACGCAAGGCCAAGTTCACATCGTCAGGATCGCAGGAGTAAGGATACGCCGTACAATCAGCCATCATTGTACCAATCATCATATCAGGATTGATTGTTTTGGCATAGGCTGCCAATTTAGCACTTGCTACAAACTGATGATGAACCGCTTGAAAGCTGGCTTCCTCATAATTATCTACCGTATCATAAGGAATCGCCGTTGAGTTAAAGGGCTCAAACTGAATCAGATTGACTTGATTAATCACGATCCAATATTTTACCTTTGTTTGATAGCGTTCTAAGACTACTTTTCCATATTTAACAAATAAATCAATCACTTTGCGATTGTTCCAGCCGCCATATTTCAACGTAATTTCAACAGGTGTCTCGTAATGTAAAATAGTAATGATCGGCTCCATTCCCAGTTCAATTATCTTATCAATCAACCGATCATAGTAGGCCAATCCCTCTTCATTGGGCTCCGTTTCATCACCAGTCGGAAAAATTCGAGTCCAGTCAATGGATGTACGAAAGGTCTTGAAGCCCATTTCGCTGAGTAATTCCAAGTCTGATTCATAGGTATGATAAAAGTCAATCCCATGACGTTTTGGATAATAACCTTCCGTATCCGCTAGGTTAGCCTTCACATCTGCCAAAGACATCCCCTTATGCTGTTCCTCTGCAATCTCAGCATTGCTTTTATCTGGATAATACTTGTGCAAGTCCGCAAGACTGACGCCTTTTCCATCAACTTTATAGGCGCCCTCTGCCTGATTAGCCGCGATGGCACCGCCCCATAAAAAGTCTTTTGGTATTTGATATTTTTCCAATGAAATTCCTCCTTGAATAATTGTACTGTTTATTTTTGACTAAATGCTTCAAACAAGCGAACCAAATGTTCACCGATTAAGATTTCACTTTGCGCTGTCATTAAGGTATCTTGTGCGTGGCAAAACAAGGTTGAATAACGAATCTGTTCACCTGAGGCTTCTAATTGCAGTGTATCTGTCTGCAAACCGTGAGCAATCACTACCTCTTTACGTGCGGCCTGAACCTCTTGCTTTGCTGTAGTAAAATCCATTGCTTCTAAACTTTCCAAAGAATGAACGAGATGATCACGTGCGTTTCCCGCATGAACCAAAATGTTCATCGATAATTGATTTAATTGATCATTCTCCTCTAAATGCTTTGTCTCTTCCATATGCGACCTCCTGCTAATAGCTTATAGTTATTTTTAATGAACGGCTTCTGCCTCTGCTTCCTCCATGGCCTCCTGAGCTTCTTGTTTTACCAATGAATTGTCATAGGCCTTAAAGAACGGCAGGAATATCAGCCACGTAATGGCAAAAATCAACACACATACAACAATCGCTCGCCAATCCTGCGTCGCCAAGTAAGATGTAAATGGATATGGCATATACCACAACAGAAATGTGCTAGACGGTATGTTGACTAATCCTAGTGACATTGTTACATAAGCAATCGTTGGAACAATAATACTATTGATCCACATTGGCACCATCAAGTAAGGATTAAAGGCGATCGGTGCTCCAAATACCAATGGTTCATTGATGTTAAAGATCGAAGGAATGATGACTGCTTTACCGATTGCTTTTAATTGCGCAGATTTACTCAACAAAAGCATCATCACAGATAAAGCCAATGTTGTTCCGATCCCACCCATCGACGAAAAGGCGTAACAGGTTTCTTGAGTAGCGATGTTGATTGCTTGTCCACCATTTGCCACAGCTTCAGCATTCGCTGCCAAACCTGACATGTAAACCGGATAAACCACAGGCATCATTACCCAGCCAGAAATCCCGAATGTATATAGAAATACAGGAATGAAAACGGATAACACAAAGCCCGGATACTATTGGACAATGCTTGCCAATGGACTGAAGACTAGCAAGACAACATCAAAGAAATCGATTTTGAATTGGAATGTGATCAGCCAGCCTACCAGTAAGATAAAGGTGATTGGCAGTAAACTATTGAACCAACCTACGACAAAATCGGGAATCGGTGTATCTTCATCAAAGAAGGAATACTTCACAGCAAAATTCATGACAAAACCGACAAATAGTCCAGTAATCATTGATAAAAACATACCTGTAGCACCGAAGCGAGAAAGAATGAAGACCGCCTCACCGTCGGCTGTCATTGTTGGAAAAAGCAGCATCATGAATAATACCAGTGAAGCTGCACCAGAAATCAGCTTCTGACCACCATAGCCTTTTTTCTCCATCAAGTAATAAGGAATTAAAAACGCTACTACTAATGCGTACATCCCAAATGAAAAATTGCTAATCATGGAAAAATCAGGCATGCCGCTGAAAATATTTTTTAATAGTGACACCACGGTTACTAATGAGCCGACAAAAACTAGCGGCAATGCCACCATGATCGAATCCTGAATAGCGGAAATCCAAGGATTTTTTACTACTTTATTCACTTTAGGAGCAAAGGAATTCGTCATAAAATTCATAATTTTATCCATCAGTTAACCCTCCATTTTTAAAATCAAATCCAACGCTTTCTCTCCATTCAACGTCCCATAAACTGCTTGCGGAATCACTGCCGCCTTGACATTTTTGTCTTTGGTTTGCTCTTGAAGATCATTTAGCATATAAGACAAATGTGGTCCTATCAGCAAGTAATCGATTTCATTAATCCGATCGTCCAATTGCGATTCGCTGGCAGCCTTAACTGTTACTTCAACCTTTCTTTTTTTGGCTGCTTTTCTGATCGCCGCTGCCATAAAGCCACTTGAAGCACCTGAACCGCAAATTAACAAGATGTTTTTCATTTTCTTCACCACTTTCATTTATTTACAAGCTTATTATAGGAAAATCTATGCTGGCCTCACAAACTTACTTTTTTCCTAGCAATGGGAAATTCAAGTATTCCTAATTTTGCCAAAGCTAACTCAAGCATACGATTTGGCTAACCAACTTGTTCTATTTTTGGTTAAAAACGACATCTACATCTCAACCTTAACAAATCGCAAAAAAAGACTCCGTGATCCTAATGACCACGAAATCTTTCTTTCATATCAACAATAGGTTTTTTGAGAAAATAACTCCTTGACCGCCTGTTCCGCTAAGGATAGCGGATCGTCTCCTAACAAGTGAAGCTGTCTGCCTGTAGCATCCATATTCTCGGCCAAAAAAGCATAGAAATCCCATACCTGCCCATTTTTCTCGGCGAAGGCCCCGATCGGAAGGTCGCAATTGCCATTCATTTGACGTAAAAAGAAACGTTCTGCCGTTGCCGCTGAAGATGTTTTTTCATCCGTTATTTGAACTAACAAATCAAAAACCTCGCGATCTTCTTTTCGACATTCAACACCTAAAATCCCCTGACCAATTGCAGGGACACATAATTCTGGAGGCAATATCTTATAGCTAGATAATTGATCAAAATAGTTCATTCGTTCTAATCCAGCGCAAGCAAGAACAGTCCCGTCCATCTTTTCTCTTACCATCTTCTCCAAACGGGTTTCTATTTTCCCACGGATCGGAACAAATCGCATATTAGGATACTTCATCGCTAACTGTTTTGCTCTTCGCAGACTACTTGTACCAATCGTTACCTCTTTTTCAGCTTCAAGTACAGCGTCATTCTTCAAAATCAGACAATCCCATGGCTGTGCACGTTTAGGCGTAGCTGCTAGAATGAGGTCGTCAGGAAGGTTGGCGGGCATATCTTTTAAGCTATGTACGGCAAAATCGATCTTTTTTTGTTGCAGCTGGTATTCGACTTCCTTAACAAAGACACCTTTTCCTCCAATTTGAGTCAAAGGTGCCTGCTGCAGTCGATCGCCTTTAGTAGAAAGTCCGACAATTTCGATTTCCAGCTGTGGACAGTGTGTCATTAACAAATTTATCACAATTTGTGTTTGCTTCATGGCTAAGGGACTCTTTCTTGTCCCAACCTTTAATTTTCTCATCGTATTCCTCGATCAATTATTTTTCCTCCACTATTATAGAGGAAGTCTTCGTACTTTCCAATCCTTCGGTGTTTTGTTTCATCCCCACTTTAAAGGCAAGGAAGTACATGCCAGCTAGAATAACGCCGCCGCCAACTAGATTTCCCGTCCAGACGAATACCATATTTTCAATGAATTGGCCAATCGTTAATCCACCTGCTAACACTCCAGCAGCTACCAAAAACATATTCGCCACAACATGCTGATAGCCTGCGATGACAAACCCTGCGACAGGCAGCCACGTACCGAATATTTTACCAATAAAATCTCGAGAGGCCATATTCATATAGACCCCTGTGCAAACTAAGATGTTACATGCAATTCCTGATAAAAATGCCTGTAACGGGCCATCTGCCACACGCCCTTGAGCCACCGCAATCGTCCGACCGACAAAATCTCCCTGCAAGGTGTTCGAAAAATAGCCAAAAAATACAGCGACTGCTAAAGCGCCAACCAAATTAAACACTGTAACAAAAAACATATTACGTACCCATTGCTTCAGCGTGATTTCCTTTGCATATAAGGCCATGCTGACTGCCATCATATTTCCTGTAACCAATTCGCCGCCAACTAATAATAAGCAAATGAGACCAAAGGGAAAAACAACTGCTCCCAGCAAATTCACTAAGGTGCCCCATTCCTTTGGCATTGATCCCATCGTACGGATCATTGCAACTCCGGCTAAGCCAATAAAGATTCCCGCCATCGTTCCTAACACAGCGATAGTTAACAGACTGTAATTCGCCTTGGCCTTTCCTCGCGTAATCGCTTCATCTACTAAATCCTTCGGTGATAATGACATCCTTTCACTCTCCTTTTTTTAAAGAACAAAACAGTTTTTCTGAAGTCGAATCTATGAATTTGACCTCTTCGAATTGCTGTTCTGATAAATAACGTTCACTGATAGGATCGAAGCGTTTGTCGCGCATTTCTCCTACCTGGTGCCACCAAATATCCGCTCCGACACTTGTGTAGTGAATCAGTTCGTCGATAGTCGGCGAACGTGTTGAAACAAGCAGATACCGTTTGCCAAATGCTGGCAGCTGTTCAAACCAATTGAATCGGCGTTCGTTTGAAACCACTTCGCCAATTAAAATCATTGCCGGATTTTTAACCCTTTCTTTTGCGATAAGGCCTTCAATCGTTGAAAATGTCCCGCACACTTTCTTTTGTCTTCCATAGGTCCCCCAGCTAATGACTGCAATCTTCGTATTCGCAGAAAAACCTTGGTTTACCAACTGTAAAATGAGCTTTGGCAATGCCTCGATCCCCATGTAGATACAAAGCGTCTGTTCAGGAGGATGTTCAGGCAAGAGAACTTCCTCATTCATTTTTAAATGAGCAGTCATAAAGGTAACTGCTCTTGCCTGCCCCCGTTCAGTTAGGGGAATACCGTTATAGGCTGCTGAGCCACTAGCAGATGAAATACCGGGAATTATTTCAAATGCGATATTATTACCGGTAACTACTTCCAGTTCTTCTGTTAAACGGCCAAATATTTCGGGCGTTCCTCCTTTTAAACGAACAATTTTGCTGGGATTTTTGTGTGTATCCAGCAATAATTGGTTGATTGTCTCTTGCTGCATACTTGACTGATACGGTGTCTTCCCCACATAAAGAAACACACAATCTGGTTTGCAGTAAAACAGCAGCAAAGGATTGACTAAGCGGTCGTAGATCACCGCATCGGCCTCCTGCAGACGCTTTTTTCCTTTGAGGGTCAGTAATTCAATATCACCCGGACCAGCTCCAACAAATGAAATCATCACTAAACCTCTATATAAATGTCATCATCAATGATTTCTACTGGAAAAACTCTTAGCTGTCCCTCATCAGGCTCTTGAATCTTTCCATCAATCAATGAAATCTTATATTCACGCATTGGTTCGTACAAATATTCCCCCGATACAATTCCTTCTAACACAGGTCCCTGCGTTAACGGACAGTAATCTTCGATCGCACAGACTCGTCCATCGGAAAGCTGAAAAAGAGCGATTCTTTCTCCCTGCAAATCAATCAAGCGGCCAATTCGCGGAATTAACTTCGCTTTTTTTGTTGCTAATAATTTTGTCAACTTATTCACCTACTCCCACTAATTCTGGCCGTTCAATGGTATACATTTTTTCTCTTAAATCCACGTCCTTGGTAATTGGTCCCCATGAATCCTGGCGGGCTTTAGCCGCAATCGCTTGATTAAGACTGTCCCAAAGTGTTTGACGTTTCTCAGCATCCAACAAAACAGCCTTAACATTTTCAAACCCTATTCGCTCCACCCACGGCGCTGTTCGTTCACCATAAATTCCAGTTTCTCGATAGTATTGCAGCATTGCGCCACATAGTTCTATGACTTCCTTTTCCGTTTCAACGGTCACTAAATGCTGCGCTTCTACTAGCTCAGTCCCGCCATTTCCTCCAATTAGGATTTGGAAGCCATTTTCAACACCGATGATTCCAAAGTCCTTGACTGCTGATTCCACACAGCTTCGCGGACAGCCAGAAACACCTACCTTGAATTTGTGTGGTGTATCAATATACTCAAAGTTTTCTTCGATTTTAATTCCTAGTTCCATCGTCTTCTGGGTGCCAAAGCGACAGAAGCTTTGCCCGACACAGGTCTTAACCGAACGGAACACTTTTCCATAAGCTTGGGCAGCGACCATATCTAGCTCTTCCCAAATTTTAGGCAAATCTTGTTTCGTCACTCCGTATAAGCCGATACGCTGCGAACCCGTTACCTTTACTAATGGAACATTGTAGCGCTCCGCTACTTGAGCCAGTTTAATTAGCTGTTGCGGGGTCGTTTGTCCGCCGCGCATTCTTGGGATAACTGAGAAAGTCCCGTCCTTTTGAATATTGGCGTGCATTCGTTCATTGACTACTCGTGAATCTCGTTCATCTTCATGCTCCGCAGGCCAAGCGACATTCAGATAGAAATTGACCGCAGGACGGCATTTAGAACAGCCCTCAACGTTACGCCAATCTAGTTCAGCAAAGACCGCTTGCGTACTTGTCAGATGCTTAGCATAGATTTGTGTAACGACCTGATCACGATTTAAATCTGTACAAGGACAGATACCCGTTGCCGTGGTAACGGCATCCCCCAGTTCATATTCTAATAAGGTTTGGACCTGCGGCTTACACTTTCCACAGGAGGTACCAGCTTTCGTGACCTTTCCAACTTCTCCGACACTGGACAAGCCCTTTTCACGAATTGAACGCAAAATCGTGCCCTTATCAACGCCATTACAGCCGCAAACTGTTTCGTCATCTTCCCATTCGACAACGTCCGTCCCCATGCCTGCTCCTTCACCAATTGCTTGAAGCACAGCAATCGTCTGCAGATCCAGCTCGTTGATTTCTTGACCTTTTTTCATCATATTGTAGTAGCGACTACCGTCATCTGTGTCGCCATAAAGCACGATTCCCTGAATTTTCCCATCCTTCAAGAAAATTTTCTTATATTTTTTTGAGGCACTGTCAAAGGCTTCGATACTGTCCATACCCTCAGTATTTAAAATGTTGCCGGCAGAATAAAGATCTGCACCAGAAACCTTTAATGAGGTAAAGGTCTTTGAACCTTGATAAGCTTTAACTTCTGGCTGCTCCGTAAGCAGATCTGCCAATATTCTTCCTTGCTCGAACAGCGGTGCCACAAGTCCGTAGCAAATACCATTGTGCTCGACACACTCGCCGACTCCGTAGATATTCGGAAGGCTGGTCTCCATGTAATCATTAACGACGATCCCGCGATTCACTTCTAAACCAATTTCCCGGGCCAGCTCCACCGCTGGACGAATACCGATCGACATCACGATCAAATCCGTTTCGATTTCTGTACCGTTTGAAAAACGCATACCTGTCACGCGCTCGTTTCCTAAAATCTCTTCGGTACTATGCTCCATCAAGAATTTCAGGCCTTGCTCTTCAAGCTCTGCCTGCAATAACTTTCCGGCCTTCTCATCTAATTGTGTTTCCATCAGCCATTTTGCCAGATGGACAACCGTGACATCCATCCCTTGCTCCTGCAATCCCTTTGCCGCTTCAAGACCTAGCAAGCCGCCGCCAATAACGACCGCCTTTGAATATTTTGCTGCCGCAGCTAACATTTCTGCCGTATCGTCGATTGTTCGAAAAGCGGCCACCCCTTCCTTATCTGCTCCAGGAATTGGCAGAATAAAGGGATGAGAACCGGTAGCGAAAATAATTTTGTCATAGGCAACAACTTCCCCTGATTCAGTTGTGATCGTTTTCACTTCTGAGTTTATACCTACCGCTGGATCTGCATTTTTCAGAATAATTTGATTTTCCAGATACCATTCGGTTGGGTTTGTAATGATTTCATCGACTGTCATTTTTTTTTGCAATACATTCGAAAGCATAATTCGATTGTAATTTGGATATTGCTCGCCTCCAATGATCGTAATCTCATACCGATCAGGATCGCGCTCCAAGATTTCTTCTACTGTACGAACGCCTGCCATTCCATTCCCAATTACCACTAACCGTTCTTTCACTATCTCCACCTCAGCTTCTATTTGTTCACATAATCACAATAAAGGATATCAAGTGTTTTTTATATTAGGGAATCCCCTAATTATTTAAGGAAGGCTTCGCAAACTCGCTCAGCTTTTGCTTATTGCCGATATGCTAGTTCTGCTTAATGGAGTTTAGCAGTAACTGTATGCATAGCTTGCGTAGAAAAGCTAGTTCGTGAAGCCGGAAATGGATATGCTTGCTGTAAAGCGATTTATTCATGTGAAAATTTTATACCTTCTTTCATAGTCAAAAAAGCAGATGTGACCTAAGTAATAGTCACACCTGCTTTTTCAAATAATTAATGTTACAGAGGCAGAAGCTTAAAAATAATCCGAAATTTACTGAAGCGACCACTTTCAATCACGATTAAATGTAGGGCGTTAGTCTTTCAAGAATCGCTGAAACTAATGCTGCGCTATCTTGCATAGTAGGCAACAGAATATCCTGTGCACCTCTGTGTTCAATAATATTATTTTTTATTTTTCTCGCCAGATACCCCTCCGTTAAAAATAAACGTTGAATAATCATAGGTTCGCTGTGCTTCTCCAAAATAGGCAGATACGGATGCTCCCCATAATAATCAGCTGGATAGACCCTTCGTCCAAGTTGCCTTTCAAGCTTACTAGCGATTTGCGCTAGCTGCTTAAACGGTTCCTGATAATGGGGTGTGCCGTGTGCGATCAAAAGTACCTCTGCCCTTGAATCCTTCACCGAGGTCACTTGCTGCAATAAGAATTTCTCAACTGCATGCGTTGTTCCCAAAGTAGGCAAGATTTGATAGGGCACCTGCTTATTAAGCGCTTTTTGGGCACGCTTCGGTAAATCCTCATTTGCGTGGGTGGCTGGAAAAAGCAGCACCGGCAGAAAAATAATCTCGCTTACCTGTCGCGATAATAAGGATTGAATAGCCATCTCTAAGGTTTGATGTTCACCTTCCAGCAGCCCTATTTCATAAGGGAGCGTAAGGTGTTTCGTTGCTGCTTCAATCCCTGAAAAATTTGCAACTGAAAGCTTGTTTTTGCGACCATGTAAAACAAAGATAATCCCGATCATTTCTCTTCTCCTAACTAAATCAGCTTACGCAGGCTCCAAACAATTCCTTTTTTTTAGAAATCAATCAAATGATTTTTTAAGCTGTATTGTAATAGACTCGCGTAACTTTCCAATTTCAGTTTTTTTCGAATATTTGCCTTATGGACCTCTACTGTCTTTACGGAAATGAATAACCGTTCGGCGATTTGCTTATTATTATTTCCTAGGGCGATCAGTGGCAAAATCTCCTTCTCACGCTTAGACAAGCTGGCGTACAAAGGATCTTCTTTCTCTAACGTAATCTCGCCTAACTCCTGTTCCGTGTAGCCATCATAGTATCGCTTGCCAGCATAAACGCTTCGAATCGCTTTTGTCAAGGTCTCGTCATTTGCTGTCTTTAAAATAAATCCATCAGCCTTCGCCTTCATCGCCTCTTGCACATAGGAACGATCATCATACATGGTCAAAATAATCACCTTAACCTGCGGGAAGGTTTCCTTGATGCGTTTAGCAGTCAATAAACCGTTCTCACCAGGAGGCATGCTGATATCCATTAAAAGAATATCAATTGGGTTGTTTTCAACCAGCATAAAGGCCTCGTGTCCATCTGCGGCATCTGCCACCACATCCATATCCGGCTGAGCATTCACTAAAAATGCCAAAGCATTACGAATCATCGCATGGTCATCCGCAATAAGAATTCTCACTTTATCTCCTCCTTCAGAGGAACATGAAGTTTGATACACGTTCCTTGGTTTGGCCTAGCGTAAATGGTTAACTTGCTATTAATTGAATGGGCACGCTCCTTCATATTTGCCAGACCAAATCCCTTTTCCTTATGCTCTCCTTCAAATCCGATTCCGTGATCCTTTATTTCAACTAGCAAATCTTCAGTCTGAAACGAAAGCCGAACAGTCATTTGATTTTCACCTGAGTACTTCATCGCGTTGTTGACTGCTTCCTGAATAATTCGGTAAATGGTTATTCGCGTGGTTTCATTCATGGTTTGCTCTTCACCTTCACGCAACAGATTTATTTCAAAACCGGTCATTTCACTGGTTCGCTCAACAAACTGCTCCAATGCGTGAACAAGTCCAAAGGCATCAATCGCCATTGGCCGTAATTCACTAGCCATTTCTTTAATTTCAGTTAGAACCTCTGAAAAATGACGATCGATCCCTTTTAATTTCTCCATCTGGGCATCGGAAGACAACCATTTTAATCCTCGCGTTTCCAGCATCAAGCTGTAGACACTTTGAGCAATACCGTCATGCAAATCTTGAGCAATTTTCTTTCGTTCATACTCACGCGCATTATTTAAGTAATCAAAAAAGGAGGTCTCGGTAGAAATAGTTGGCCGTGCTTGAATTTGCAAAATTCTCTGCTTACCATCAGATTGTAGGCTTCCCCAGAACTCTTCTTGTTTTCCATTGCAATCGATTAAGACAAACGGAAATCCGGACGGAGATATTTTTCCTGGCAATGAACAATTTAAGCACTCTTCTTTTGTGCTATGCAGCGCGCACCCTTCCCCTCGACTAATTTCCAATATTGCTTTTAAGCTAAATCGATAATTTGTTTCAATCTGCTTGGCTAATTGTGTAACCGCCAACACCTGATCGGATTGATCTAAAAGCCATAGCGCTTCTTGGATACGTTGAAACAATGATAAAGGAAATTCAATCATCCTGATCCTCCTCGAACAGTTCGCTCAATTCACTTGCCAGCTTTTCCAATTGTTCTCTTTCAGTCCTAGTAAACTGATGATTTTGGCGATAGCCCAGCAACAAGACCGCCACCACTTCTTTGCGCTTGATTACCGGAGCTGCTAAGGCGACCTGTAATTTTTCTAGTCTGGCAATTGGATAATCAATCAGCTTTTCTGGCTGCTCTAGTATATTCTCATCTAATTGTGTTCGTGCTGTTTTCCAAACCAATCCAGCAATACCTCTGCCGATTTGCAATCGAATCTTTTTATAGGCCTCACTTTGATTCCCCGCTACATAAATCCAGCGAATCTCCTTTGGTTTATCGTCTGTCGCTACATTACATGCAATCCCAGCAAAATCACACGCTAGTCGCTTCTGATGCGTTTGCAGCCATTTTTGAATGGTGTCCATAGTGATTACTCCAATTCCTTATTTTTTCTTCCTTTTAAAATTCGCTCATAATTTCACTATTATCATACCAAAGTCTTGGCAATAACCCTATATCCAAAATGATTATTCGACTAAGGAGGCGATACTTTGAAAGTGATAGGATTTTTAGTACGTTAAAAAGAATGGATAATTAGTTATCCAACCCTCCAGATTCGTAATCTATTCCTTCAGCATTCTCAGTTCAGTTAATAATGCTGAAAATCGCAGGTCTTCCAACAATGGATAAAATTCCTCAGATTGTTCAATTAAATCAGCCATTCGTTCTGCGATATATTGGGTGGAAACGGAGGAGTCCTTCAACGCAATTTGATTGAATAGAAGGTCGTTTCTTGGATTCTTCAATGCAAAGGCTGTTTTTAAAGCAGGGATAAATTTTTTTAATTCCTTTAGTGCTTCATCGTTTTTTCCTTGAATCGCTAAAATTTCAGCTTTAAACAAATAGTAATTGGCATTGGTGCCAGAAATCTGATCAATATGAAGCAGTTTATCCATTTCGATACCAATTTCAACAATTTCAATCGCTTTTTCATACTCCTTCTGCTTACGCGCGACTTTTGCTATGTGATAAAGATTCAGACTAGCATCTCGTAATTCTTGGAATAGACAAAGCTGACTCAGCTTCAAAGATTCCTCATAGGCTTCCCTTCTATATAGAATAGTTGTCTTCATCATTCGAGGATCTTGATTTACTGGTGGTAATTCCTCGATCACCACTTCAGCCTTGGCTAACTGCTCATCCATCAAATAGAGGCTTGCCAAAACATGCAGAGAGGCTTGCTTCAATTCAAGATTTTCCGATGTTCGAAGCCCCTCAAATGATTGAATTGCTTCATGAAGTTGATGCTTCATCTGACTCTCCTCAGAAGAAGCGTTCAGATAGAAGATATACACTGAAGCTAGGCGAAAGCGTAACAGGTCATCACTAGGATAGGCTTTCAGCAGCGCGTCGCAAAAGTCCATTGCCTGTTGACTATCACCTGTTTCAAAAATAGCTCGGGCTTCTTTTTCAAAATTCGCTACTTCCAGCTCGCTCAATGCTTTCTTAAAATTGACTAGCTGATCCACATTCGTCTTCAACAATCGTGCCAACGGGCCTAATAAGGAAATGTCTGGATAGGTACTGTCTGTCTCCCACTTCGACACGGCAGCAGTTGTGACTCCTAAAGCTGCTGCTACCTGCCCCTGTGTCAAATTCTGTTCTTTTCTAAGCTTCTGGATAATCCTTCCCATTAACAACGTCATGTTAATCGCCCCTCTCTGATCACCTTTAGTGTACCATTGCTTGTCGTAATTGATAATGGAGCAGTTGTTAACGAATTGTAGGATTTTATTAACCAACAAGATTATTTCTACAGCAAAAAAGCGTAAGACCTTAGAAAGATCATTACGCTCTCAAATTTTAAATCGTCGCCAAGTATTCAGAAAATTTGTTCAAACCGGCAATCAATTCTTCTGTACTACAGCCATACCCGATCCGAACACAGTTTTCAAATTCAAAACAATCTCCAGGAGTAAACAGCAAGCCATAATTATCGATCAGCTCAAGACAGAGTTCTCTGCTTGGAAGATCAAAATCATAATAAAGCAGTGTCACGGTACCTGCCTGTGGTTTTACATAAGAGATGTGGGGTTCTTTTGCTACCCACTCATCTAAAATCTTCAAATTGTCACGTACGATTTTTAGATTCCTTGCCAAGATTTTTTCTTTATTTGCTAAAGCGATCGCAGCTAGTTCCTCGTCAATCATGCCGCAGCTGATAGTATTATGATCACGGTGAAGCAAGCACTGCTCTAACGCTTCGACATTTTTTGTCACAATCCAGCCTAATCGCAGTCCAGCCAGCGACCACACCTTCGACATGCTGCTAACACTGATGCCTTTTTCATACATATCTGCAATTGAAGGGCTCTCCACCTCTTCTTGAGTCAATCCGCGATACGTCTCATCTGAAAGAATATAAGCATCTGCTGCTCTAGCAATCTCAATAATCTCCTCCAGCATCCCACGATCCATTAAAGCACCAGAAGGATTGTTAGGATTATTAATGATGATCATTTTCGTTTTTGAACTGACCTGATTTCTCAATTGCGTCAAGTCAGGCAAGAAATTATTTTCAGGTGTCAGCACATGCTGCTTCACCGTTGCTTGGAAAGAAGCCGGAATCGAATACAGCTGCTGATACGTTGGTAGTACAGCTACTACCTCATCCTCAGGTTCAACCAATGAATAGAGCACCAAGTGATTTGCGCCAATCGCGCCATGGGTCGTCGTGATATCCTCTGCTTGGATTGTTTCGTAAAGGGAAGCAATCCCTTCTTTAAACTTTGGATTGCCAAAAATATGTCCATAAGTCAGGCGCTTTTGCGTCAGTTCGTTTAACACTTCCTGCTTATTTAATCCAGCAATCGCGAATAACTCATCCATGCTGATGGAGTCAACGCAGGTTTCTCCTGTATTATAAATTGCTTTGTCCTCATGTTCATTCATCCATAATTCTACTTTGAATGGCGCTATTTTCATTCGATCGCTCCCTTTTCCTCACATTCGATGATTTTTTTATCAGCAAAATTTCATCATCTTTTTATTATAGAGGATATGGTTCAGGGGAGCTAGAGAGAATTCATTTTTTCAGTAAAGATAGCTGTTTTTTGCTTAATCTAAAATGTTCTTTGTTAGCCCATTACTTCAAAAAATCAGAACAAATGTATTAAACGAGCGGCTGGATATCTGGCGCCGTATTACTTTTACTGTGGATGCAGAATAATTCGAAATCCTCATCACTCAAGAAAAACGGTGCATAATCACCTTTCCTGATTACGCACCGTTTCATCTTCTCATTCTATTTTCCGTTAAAAATCTTCAACGCTTCCATATAATCTTCTCGCAACCCTTTTGTTGCAACCTCAATACAATCTTCCAAGAAATAATCCTGATTATCCGCCTTCAGGTAATCCCTCAATGCAGCGGCGCCCGCTTGATTCGCATAGGTATAGTAATTGATTTTAGCGATGCCGTTTTCTATCGCGGTTCGATAATCACTAGCTTCTACCCCTGAGCCGCCATGCATAACCAGTGGAATTTTCACTTCGTCATAAATTTTCTTAACTCGATCTAAATCTAATTTCGGCTCCTTCAAATAAACACCATGAACCGTACCAAAAGCCACAGCTAAACAATCCACAGTAGTCGCATCCACAAAATCCTTGGCTTGCTTGGGATCAGTATAAATATCTGTTTCGCCAATTTGATCATCGTCTGGAGTGCGTCCTTCGCCACCGCCCAATGATGAGGTAAAAACATGACCCAACTCTGCTTCAACACTGACGCCTAAACTATGGGCAATTTTAACAATTTCTTTGGTGCGAGCAATGTTTTCTTCAAAAGGTAAATCTGAGGCATCGATCATGACTGAAGTAAAGCCCAGCTTCATCGCCTGCATAATCATCTCAAAGCTTTTTCCATGATCCAAGTGAACAACTACTGGAACTTTGCTGCGTTTAGCATATTGGAGCATGATCGGACCAATCTCTTCTAATGAGATCAATGAACCATGGCCCTCAGCATGCTGCAAAATCACCGGCGTATTTACCTCTTCGGCCGCTTGAATTGCAGCTCGAATCATTTCTAAATTGGGTACATTAAAGGCTGCGATCGCTTGCTTTTCTGCTCTAGCTTTGACTAACACCTCTTGCAATCCGACTAACATGCCACGACCTCCTTCGATTGATTGACTTCGACAACAATATTTTTCGCCAATGAACGCATCGTTTTATAAGCCATGCTATCAATATTGATGTAATTTGGGATCAGCCAAATATCCCGGCTCTCGTTTTGGAAAGTCAAAACAACTTTGATACAGCCTAATTGCTGCGGCTTTTTCTTGACCACTCTTTCAATCTGTTCCTCCACAAGCTGGCAATCTACAATCGCAGAAAAGGGATAGACTTCTGGTTTTAACGTTTCCTTGGTATATTTTTTATGATTTGGCAGACAAATCTGCTGGTTGTAATCATCGAAGAAAATTAATTGATTGATCCTTCGTGAAATTTCAAATGTCTCCTCTTTGTTTTCTTCAAGAGGTGCTTTCATAATTTCCAATAGCTCTGCTTTGGTTTTCCTTTTGATTGTCTGAGAAAAATTCATACTGGCTTTCTCGTAACAAGTTTTGCAGACGTGCCCTTCTGCACACTTGAATTTAATTAGCTTTAATGGGGCACTGCAAAGCAAACACTCTTTCATGATTCTTCACCTCCGAAAAGTCGTAAATGTTGGGATAGTTTTAGATAATTTTCGTAACGCTGGTTGTACTTTGCGCTAATCACTGGATCAGGAGGGATCACCTGAGCATCACTTTTCGGAAAAACAAAGCTTCCTTCCACACCCATCATTGCTAAAATCGCCGCTCCGTGGACGGCCTCTTGCGAAGTCTGTATCCGCTTGATTGGATAGCCTAAAACATTGGCAAAAATCTTAATCCACAGTTCGCTTTTGGCACCACCGCCAACGATGGTAAAATATTGCGGAGCTTCGTCATTTTTCAGTGAAAGAAACAATTGACGAATACCAAAAGCCAATCCTTCCAGCACGGCCAGATACATTTCCGCTCTTCTTGTCTCCAATCCCAGTCCGATAAAAGCACCCTTCAAATTGGGATCGGCAAAAAGTGTTTTTTCACCATTCATATGGGGAAAAAAGAGCACCTCGTTTTCTCCCAACAGCGTTAACGGAATTTCTTCTTGTTCCTTTGTGTAGTTCTTGGTTCGTAAAATTTTTTCCATCCACCAGCTATTGATTTTCGCTCCAGATTGGACCGTTCCTTGCGTAATGATTGCCTCATCCTCATCAGTCAGTTTGGCCACAACATTTTTGCCTATCTGCTTTAATTGATGATGAGCATTTGGAATTACCACCACTCCTGAAGTCCCTAATGAGACCAGCGGCTGCATATTTTCGAAGCCTCCAGAAATCAACACGGAGGCCACGTTGTCGCCGGTTCCAGAAACCACTGGTATGGTGCTCTCGATATTCAACTCCCGACATATTTCCTTCGTTAACTCGCCAATAATCGTCGATGCTGGTCGAATATCGGGAAAGAAACTCCTCGGTAAATCAAACAATTCTTGAACCTCTTCAGACCAACAATCCGCATGTAAATCATAAAGAGAGGACGTAGACGCATCGCAATAGTCCGTGGTATAGGTGCCGGTCAATTTCAATTTCACATAATCTTTTGCAATCAGAAATTTATTGATCTGCTGATATTGCTCTGGTTCGTGTTCTTTTACCCATAATAAGTTAGCTAAAGGACTGCCTGTCGAGACGATTTTAGCAAGATGAACCGTCTCCGCTTTACTTTCCAAACGCTGCTTGATTTCTGATAAACTGCTCTTTGTACGATTGTCGTTCCACATAATGGCTGGTCGAACGGAAAGACCGTGTTCGTCAACAAACACGGTCGTGTGCATCTGTCCGGTAATTCCAATTCCTGCGACCGTTTCGGCAGGAACCTGTTGGAACAGCTCTTTTAAGCCTTTTATCACGAGTTCGCCCCATGTATCTGGTTTAATCTCCGTCCAGCCTTTCTGAGGGACAAGGTAGTCATAGGCATACTGCTTTTCAAAAACCGTTTCTAATTGCTTAGTTACAGCAGCTACCTTAATCGATGTGGTGCCGATATCTAATCCAACATAAACAGATGCACTCATTTTCTTCTCCTGCTTTCTTCTAATCAAAGGTAATCATTGTTTTTAATGTATCTGGTCTTAACGCATATTCAAAGGCTTCAACTGCCTCCGTGTAATCAAAAGTCTTCGCTAATAATGGTGTTACGTCTACGATTCCTTTTGCAATCAATTGAACCGAACGATAAAAGGTTGGTATTTTAGGACTGACTGTTCCAGTAATCAACTTTTCATAAGAATGGACCGCCCCCATATCGGTCGGCACGGGCTCATTCGGATGCAGTGAGCTGAACATAAAGGTTTGCCCCCCAGTTGCTGTAAAATCCATTGCCTGTTTCGCAATTTGCGGAAGAGCCGTAGTATTGAAAACAACTTCCGCGCCGCGTCCTTCTGTATGTTCTTTGACAAAATTCACAGCATCGACCTTGGTTGGATCAAAGGTGAGGTCCGCGCCTAATTCCTCCGCCAATTTCCTGCGTTCAGCATTGGGTTCACTGAGAATCACACGCGTTCCTGACAATTTCGCCAAAACGACATGAAAAAGTCCCATCACTCCGCCACCAATAATCACCACGTCCTGTCCGAACATCAGCTGGGCCCTTTCAACACTGTTTACCACACAGGCCAACGGTTCGGTAAAGGCACTATGGGTAAAAGGAACCTCTTTCGGATATTTGTAAAGATCGCGACTTTTTACGGCGATGTATTGCGACATCCCTAAAAAGCCGGAAATGCCATCAAGGTTTTGGAAGGTCGTTGATTTTGACACCTCGATACATAGATTCTCACGCCCTGTTTTACAATAATGGCACTCTCCGCAGGCTGGAATAATGTATTTAACGACATGATCTCCCACATCAAAATGTTCAGGATTTACATCGCTGCCGATTTCAACAACTTCTCCGCTAAACTCATGACCGCCAATTCTTGGATAGGTATATTTCATGTCGCCTAAATAATCGCGCAAATCATTGGTACAAAGGCCATTTGCTCTAACCTTCATTAGTACTTCATCCTTTTCGATCTTCGGCATTGGCAGCTCTTGAATCTCCAGCTGCTTGATTCCTGTTTCAACAATTGCTTTCATTTCATAGCCTCATTCCTATTAAGGTAATATTTTCATCTAGTTAACCAGCCCAAACCACACTTGCTGATAGTTTGAGCTGGTCGATAGCTTAGCCTAAAATTCCAAAGAAGCCCGCAACTACTCCGACAACGACGATCAGACCAATGATTTTTAATGAAGACCAGCCTTTTTTCATTAAGAAATAAATCAGCATAGTAAAGGCAAATGGTAAAATATTCGGCATCACGGCATCCAGGAACTGTTCCTGAACTTTAAAGGTTGTGGTGGAGCTGACGATCTTCAAGGCAACGTGCATTTTTACATAACTAGAAATCAGACCGCCCATTACCATACAACCCATGATTTCGGCGCCGCGCAGAACCTTATTTAACAGACCCTTCTCGAGAAAGTCCATGACGGCATCTGCTCCGGCTCGATAGCCGAACATGAAGTTGGCATAACTCATTCCCCAAGCGATCGCGATAATAGCAACAGCGTAAATGATCGAACCCCAGATTGTTCCTTTTAATGTCAAATCAATACAGATCGCTAACAAGATTGGGATCAAAACTCCTTGGAAAATCGTATCGCCGATCCCCGACAGCGGCCCCATCAATGATGTCTTCAAACTCGTAATAAACTCACTTGGAATCGCAACACCTTTGGCTTTTTGCTCCTCCAGCGCAATGATCATCCCGATAATACAAGAACCAAATTCGATATGCACATTGAAGAATTCAATTTCACGCTTCATCATTTCTTTTTTCTTTTCCGGATCATCGTTATACAAACGTTTCGAAATAGGAACGAAAACATGTGCAACCGCTTGGCCCATCATCCGTTCATAGTTGTAACAGGTTTGCGGTAAATTTTCCCAAATCAGCCAAGAGCGAATTAGATCCTTTTTGCGAATAACACTTCCTTCTACCTCTTTACTCATAGATTTCGTCCTCCTCTGAATCAGATTTATTGCTTGTCGCTTGTACATAGATCAATGCTGTTAATCCGGCGATCACACCTAATGGTAATAAATCCAAACTAGAATAAGTCGCTAAAATAAAGCCTAAGAACAAGAAGACACGCGCCTCTCCTTTAAAAATATACTGCAAAGTGATCGCAACCCCTAAAGCCGGCATCATTCCGCCGATAACTGTGAAGATCGTCAGAGCCGTTCCGCTCAATGCCTCAATGAATCCTGAGATGTAGCTCGCTCCGAAGTAAGCCGCCAATCCACAAGGAATGATCGTGATTACTGCGGTCAAAAGCTGCGGAAAGAGGACATTGGCTCGCCAAATTTTATTGTATTCACCATTTTCGATATAATTATCTGCCACGTGAACAAAGATTGAACCAAAGGTCATTCGCCCATACCAGACGATTGTTCCTAACAAACCGATCGGTACAGCAACTGACAAAGCTGTTTTGGCATCGAGTCCACCTGTGATGGCGAAGGCTGTTCCTAAAATTCCCGCCAATGCCATATCAGCAGGCATTGATCCACCAGCTGAAATAAAGCCTAGATAAACTAAATTGATCGAAGCGCCTGTCATTGCCCCCGTCAGCGGGTCACCCAAAATAATTCCTGTAATAAGTCCGCATACCAATGGTCTTTGTAATGACCATAATCCAACAAAGGGAAGATTTCCTATCGCTAGAAAATAAACAACCCCACATAGAAAAGCTTGAAAAACTGACATACATTTTTCCTCCTTATTCTTAATAATGTATCTATTTTTTTCAAAAATAGGTTCGATTTTCATGCCGTATATCATCCAACTAAACTTCTCGACAAGTTAATTTACTCAGTTTGTTTTTTCTTCGTTGCATTTTAATCCTGCGAAAAGTTGGACTGACATCCTTATTCTTAATAATGTATCTATTTTTTTCGAAAATAGGTTCGATTTTCATGCCGTATATCATCCAACTAAACTTCCGGACAAGTTAATTTACTCAGTTTGTTTTTTTTCGTCGCATTTTAATTCTGCGAATAGTTGAACTGACATCCTTATTCTTAATAATGTATCTATTTTTTCAAAAATAGGTTCGATTTTCATGCCGTATATCATCCAACTATACTTCTCGACAAGTTAATTTACTCAGTTTGTTTTTTCTTCGTCGCATTTTAATCCTGCGAAAAGTTGGACTGATATTTTATAATAAATTTGTAATCTCAATTAACCGTTGTTCAGGTACTAATTGATAGAAAACATGGACCCCCTTATCAACCATCTGACGGATCGCTTCCACCTCCGCTTCATCACATGCTACATTTTTGATAAATGGTTTTCGTTCATCGCGAATCCCCATTCCGCCAAGATTTACTTGCGGCAAATCAATCCCGCCTTCAACCAATTTGGCATACGTGATTGGTGTCTTGGTTAAGAGTAAAACACGTTCTTTTTCATTAAATGGTTTTTTCAGCTCTTCGATTCCCTCTTCAGTCGTAAAGGCATCCACTCTGACCTTCGTCGGTGCTAACGCTTTCAATATTCTTTTTTGGAAAGGGTCGCTGGCTACAATGTCATCAATAATGATAATATGGTTAATACTGTATGAAGGCGTCCAAGCTGTAACCACCTCCCCATGAATCAATCGATCATCTACTCGCGCAAAAACAATGTTTTTCATATTACTCGCTCCTTTTTTTCAGTTTTTTGTATTAATCTTCTAAATTTACGTCTAAATAATTATTGACATCGATAAATGTGGCAGGAGCTTCACGTAGCAGCTTGGCACAGATATCCTCGGCTGAATTCGTTTCATTCATTCTAGCCATAAAAGCTTCTAGCACCATCGGCAAGTTCATTCCGGTAATGTGACGAACCGGATACTCGCCCATCAATCCAACCACCGCATTAAATGGACTGCCGCTGAATAGATCGGTGAAACAAATAATATCCCCTCCGCCGCCAAATTCTTCAATTGCTTGTTTGACTTTAGCCTTCAGACCGCCGATATCATCCTTTGGGTACAAGCCAAAAGCCTTAACCTCTGTCTGTTCCCCAACGATCATCTGGGCACTTTCTAAAATACTCTTTGCGAGATCACCATGTGACACAAAAATATATTTCATGTTCATCCTCCTACTTCATGTCTAATGTACTTATTTTTTCAAAATAAAAATTGAGTTTCACCACGTAGATCATTCTGCTAAATCGCTGGTACAACAACTCTTGTAACCAAAGATTTCACTTTCTTTTGTCGCAACCTGCAAAAGCAGAACGGATATCCTAGTCTCTACTAAATGTATTCATCCAAGAGCTGAGAAAGATTTTCTCGGAAATTCTCAAAAGTCGGATTTTTGATGACGCGATCAACAAATCCTTTTTCCTGAATGATTTTTGCTAGATAGTTCCATAATTGAAACACCTTGGCATTATTTTTTTCAATCGCAACTAACATGACCAAATGCACCTTGTTCCCATCTGAATCCCAATCAAGTTCATTCTTCAGTAAAATGACTGACACAAACGTTTCCGCAAGGATTGGATTGATCGGATGGGGCAATGCAATACCATTTCCAAAATAACTGCTGCCGATCTCTTCCCTTAGTTCAACTGCCTCTCTTAATTGAAAAACCTTATCGCCAACTTTTGAAACAGAGATAGAACAAATCTTATCCAAGACTTCCTTCTTGTTGGTAAAATGACCATATCGAAAAAGTGCTTCATCAAACAGATTGACGATTTCAAATTTGTCATTGAAGCCATCGATGGCTAATTTGATTTTGGAGTATTCTTGTTCGCTAGGGAAAAAGCTGATCAAAATCGCCCCCATTTTATCAGTCAATTCAGTTTGCTCCGTCGTAAAAATGACATCATAATCCTCAATATCCAGAAATCCAACCTCATGGGTGTTCACTAAAGTCAATATCGTAATTTCATTTGAGAACCAGGTAGCGAAGCGCTGCCTCAGAAGAATACTTTCACTGCGTTTTAAGCTAGTGATGATCAAAATCCGCTTCTTGCCGGAAATATCGTTGTATTTGGCTAGATATTGATTGAAGTAAATTGCCAGATAAGCAATCTCGCCCTCTTCAATTTTCTTGTCGATCGTATTTTGCAGCAGCATACACATATAGGCAGCAATATCAAATCCTAATGGGAAGGATTGCTTGATTTGATCCAGTAATTTATTTTCATTTTGAATATTATATTCAATTCTTGTGAGTAATGGCATCAGGTGTAAAGCTAATGAAATTCGTAAATCAATTTCTTGACGAAAATCAATATCAAATTTTTCATTGATTTCCTTCAACGCATGAAGAATGAAGGTATTGACCTCTTCAGAGATATAGTCGTCATTTTCATAATCACTTTTACCTTTGATATAGATCGCCAGATTAAGAATTTCTTCTTGCGAAACCTTGAAATAGGAACGTTCAGCCAAACGCTGGAATATTTCTGTCGAAACCTCCATCTCTGAGTCAAAGTCCGTGATTCCTCCAAATTCATCTGAACCGATATAGAAGCCGCTTTTCATTCGTTTGATCGCCATTTCGATATGGACGATCAAGTTTTGGAAAAGCGTTTCGGAAATATGAAAATGATGCTTTAAAAGAACACTGACTAAAACCATCTCAATCTCTTGCCGGAAGGATTCTTCGGTTTCCATATTGCTTTGACCCTGATGGATATCCAGATGACCCAATTTTAATAAGCATTTTCTTTTATCGTATTCATTTCCACTGATAAAAATCCCTGAATTTCGTTTTCGCTCCACACTCAACTGATAATTACTCAACAGCTTGTCTGCTTCCTTTAAATCCATATTCAACGTTGACGAAGCAATAAATAGCTGATCAAGAATTTTTTGACGGTTGATCGGCCTTTTCTGATTCAACAGTAATACACACAATTTTCTTACTCGATCTGATTGATTTGATTCACTTATGATCTCTTTTTGCTGATTATTTACTTGAAAAGCCGTATAATCCTTGATGATCAACTGACTGCCCTTAGATGCCACTGAGATCAGCTCAGCATATCGGGTAGTCGCTAGATGCTCTCGTATTTTTTTTATATCTGATTGCACTGTACGCATGCTTACTTGAAATTTTTCTACAAAATGGTCAGCAGTTAAAAAAGAGGGGCTGTGTCGTTCAAATTCTTGAATCATTTCTTTTTGTCTCTTTGTTAACACGTTATCTCCCTCCCTGTTTTAACCTTATTTCTCATTTACCTCGGTGATGATGGCTTTTACTCGATCTTCGACGTTGTCGATTGCCAGTTTTGAAAGCGACATAATATCAAATTCATTATGATTTCTTTCATAGGCTTGACCAAAGGTTCGGATAAAGGCCTGACGAAGATCGGAACCATAATTTACTTTAATCAAATTTTGCTGCTTCGCTCTTCTAACTTGATCAAAAGGAATTCCCGAACCACCATGCAAGACTAACGGAACCGATGATCGTGCCGCAATTTTCTCTAACAATGGAAAATCTAGATTCGGAGTCAGATCCATCCCATGCACATTTCCAATCGATACCGCCAACAAATCACAGCTGGTCCGCTCAACAAACTCTTTGACATCTTCAGGATTGGTTTTCGCATCTTCTTCAGAAATATGATCATCTTCTTTACCACCGATCGCTCCTAGCTCCGCTTCCACCGGTATTCCATAAAAATGACAATACTCAACCGTTCGTCGAACTTCTTCAATATTTTCTTCAAATGGCAGGTGTGACGCGTCTACCATAATCGAAGTGAATCCCGCTTCAATACACGCCTTCACGTCTTCAAAGCTCTTTCCATGATCCAAATGCAAGGCAACTGGAACAGATGCTTCTTTCATTGCTGATTTAACCATGTCAGCGATAATCTTTGGATTAGAAAGCTTCAAATTACTCGATGAAATAGCAATGTATCCTCCTAAGCCTTTTTCCTGATAGCCGCGAATGATTCCTGCCGTAAGCTCATAATTGGTTGTGTTGAATGCAGTTAAGACTAAACCATTTTCTTTTGCATAATCCATCAACTTAAAACCATTTACTAATTGCATGTTGTGTGCCCTTCTTTCTCTCTTACTACCTGAATCATATAATGAAAGAAGAGAGCTTGGAGCCGAACTTTCTGCAGGATCAATCATGCAATTAATTGTACAAGTCAATCCCTGCGATCCAGATAATCATGACCATTACTTATTTATCCAGTTTTTTAGCATCTTCCACAAAAGTTCGCGCCATTGGTAACAAAAAAGTTGCAGGAACGATCATGCAATTATCGTTGCTAAAGCAAGCTTCAATTAATGACAACTATGAATAGTTTAAAAAATCTCTTTTTTTACTGTTGACCATAACAGTAGGCGTACCATTTGATTATCTCAAAATTATAGTGCCGTGAATATTCATTACGAAATTCCTTGATATGAATTGAAACAAAATAGCTAAAAAAAGGAACTCAACGAGCTCCTTTTTTTAGCTAAAGAAAAATTCCTTTGTATCACTGTATCGATTCTGAATGTCTCTACTATCAAAATAACTTTGAGGAAAATTATCATCGACCAGAAAACGTTTCGATTCATACAAATAAGAATACTTATCTAATAATTGATCAAATGCTTGTACTTGATTTGGATTTGCCGACACAACTTGATAATCCAGTTCATAATCAAAATCTTTGTAAGTCGCCTTCAATGCCCCGAAAGAAACCGCCTCTTCAATTTTTACAACAGATATATCCTTATTTAACGCATCTGCCTTCAACTGGACCCATAAAGGATTCTTTACAACAGGTCCGATAGCAACAACACGTCTCACTTGTTCTAGTGGAAAACAGGTTGCTACATATTTCATTTCAAGACAGAGACCTAAAATAATTCCCAGCAAAACATCCTCTCGGCGTGTCTCCAAACTAATACCATACATTAGCCCACGGGATTTTCCACTTTTAAATGGTGCTCCCGATCCATTTAAATGGGGAATCAAGATCACTGGATCCTTCAAAGAAATTTGATTCAATAAATATCGTTGATACAATTTCCGACAATCTTGTTCAAACTCCTTTTGATCGATTGAAAAGAATTTTTGATACCATTCAAAAGCGTTGCCGCCCGTTGGCATCGAGGAAAACAACGTGTAATAGTTAGGATTAGTAAAAATGCCATTTGACAAAGATTCCTGAAACGATTTGTTTTCTAAAAAAGGATGATCATCAATCAGAAGTAATCCTTCGGTCGTTCCTGTAGAATTCAATAAATCTTTATCATGAAGGTTGATTCCTAGCGCACCGACCATATGATCGTGCCCTGCGATTCTTACAGAGATGTTCTCCTTGTTCAATTCACTTATCGTGCTCGTTGTCGTATATCCGATGATTCCACCTGATTCAATAACTGGCGGGAATCTGATCAATTTCTGTAAATCAAACATTTCCAAAATCTCAGTTGACCACTCACGTTTTTGCAAATCAAAGCACATCGTACGACTTGCCATCGAAAATTCTGTCTTCATCTGATTCGTTAAAAAATAGCTAATTAAATCAGGCACATTTAGCCAAGTATACTTTTGACCAATCAATTCAAGCCGATCTATCAACCATTTAATTTTCGGAATGCTGTAATTCGAATGAGCTGGTAAGCCAGTAATCTGGTAAATCGTTTGCTTTTGTTCTTGCGTCAACTCAGAAACATAGCTTGCCGCCCGTTTATCATACCAGGCAATCAAGGGTGTCACTACCTGTCCATCGGTATCAACTAAAACTCCAGCCTCGCCAACACTGGAAATATTGATTGAATCAATATTTCCAGAATTAGCAGAAACAATTTTGATTAAGATTTCCAACAATCGATCCCAGATTTCAGACAAGTCGAACAGTTCTCCATATTCATCGACTTTCTTGGTTGTTTGAAAGCTCTCACGGAAAACTAATTTCCCACTAGCTATTTCAAAAAGTGACACTTTCGAATTCGTCGTTCCGATATCAATTGTAATGGAAAGCTCCTTAGCCATTCAATGACTCCCCTTCTGGTGCAGAAGTCTCATCGATTAAATGAGTTTGCTTGAAGGTCACTTTGTAAATCCAGAACAAGACTATTCCTATCACAGGAATCAGAATCAACGCAATGAGATTGCCATTAAAGATCTGTAAAATCCAATATCTTAAAGGATTTCCGCCATCTAAGAAGCTTGATACCAGTCCGCTTGATCCTTCTGGGAAACTGAAATTTACATCCTTAGCCATGCCTGTAATAAATGGAGCAACCGCTGAGGCAATATATAGATCCCCAATCATGATCGGAATGGCGATCAATACTGCTCTAAAGACATTTCCTTTAGTGGACAAAACCACCATTGAAGCCATTACCGCTAAATTCGCCAAATCACCTAAAGGTAACACCGTATTTCCTGGTAAAACAAATGCCAAAATAACTGCGATTGGTGTTAATAGCAACGCTGTAGAGATAATCGCTGGATTTCCGACAGCTACTGCGATATCCAGTCCGATGTAAAGATCATCACGATCCGGATAGCGATTATTCAAGAATTTTTTGATCGCTTCTGAAATCGGCAACAATCCTTCCATCAAAATACGAACCATTCTTGGCAGGATAAACATCACTGCTCCGATACTGATCCCCATTGTCAGAATTCCTTTAAGGTCGTATCTAGCTGCCACACCTAATAGTAAGCCTAAAATCGTTCCTACCATCATTGGTTCACCAAAAATACCAAAACGTTTTTGAATACTGACAGGATTGATATCGATTTTTCGGATTCCCGGAATCATATCAATAATTTTATTTCCAATTAGTCCAATTGGGAAAAAGGTAATCGAAGAAACAGTTGGCAGAGAAATTCCTTCTAAACCAAAGTATTCTTCCCCTAATGGTGCTGCCCAGTCTGCCATTTTTAAGACAATAATAGCGATTAAAGCTGAGGCTAGAATTCCCAACCAGAAACTACCTGTGCTATAATAAACAAGTGTCCCTGCAAGTGCAAAATGCCAGTAATTCCACATGTCGACATCGACTGTTTTTGTTTGGTTAATTGCCAACATGATAATGTTGATGAGCATCGTCATTGGAATAACAAATGGTGCGATCGGTGATCCCCATGTAATTGCTGATAAAGGCGGCCAACCTAAGTCAACTACTGGAAGATTGATCCCCGTTTGTTCTACCATGGCTTGCGCTGCGGGGCCTACATTATTTGTTAAAATATCAAAAATTGCATAAATCCCGACAAAACCGATCCCGACTGTGAGAGAAGAGCGGAGCGCTTTTGCCGGTTTTATTTTGAAGATCAACGCTAAGACAAACAATACTAATGGCAACATAACAGTTGGTCCAAAACCTAGAACATACTGTACAACGTCATATAATGTTTTTGTCATATTCTCCATATTATTCTCCTTTTAGCTGCTCATAAATTGCGTTCAATACTTTTTCTTCGTTGATGCCTGTGATTAATGGTAAGCCATTGATGACGGGCGTTTCTAATTCATAAGGAATTTTAGTTGTTGAGACAATTAAATCAGCTTCGTCAGAATTTTGTTGAACAGAAGCAACATTGGTTTGTGAATAATTCACATCTGTCATATTCTTTTCTTTTAAAAACTCCATTACCTTCTCCGTTACCGCTGTTGAAGTCGCAATTCCCGTCGCACATACAAATAATAAATTTTTAGCCATTTTTCTTCCTCCTATTTCTAAAGTCCAATTTCATCTTTTGCAAGTTGATAGATTTCTTCTTTAGTGCCGTTCTTGATTTTTTTCAATAACTCAGCATCCGGCAAAATACCCATTAATTTCTTTAAAATGTTTAATTGCTTGTTTGATTGTCCTAATGCTAATAAGAAAACAATCGATACGTCGATTTTCTCGTCATCCATGCCACCCATCACTTCCATTTTGATTGGATTCTTTAACGTAGCAATCGTCACGCGATTATTCTTCACATATTTTGCATCTGTGTGAGGGATAGCCACACCAATCGGTTCTGTAGGCAAGCCTGTTGAGAATCCTTCTTCTCGTTTGATAACCTGTGTAGGGAACTCAACGACCACGTCCTGATCTTCAATTAAGGGCTGAGCGATTTTATGGATGAGTTCAGGAAAATCCGCCACTTCCATATTCACAAAGATATTCTTTTCATTGGTCAATGATTCTATATTTGTTAATGATTCAGTCATTCTTAAACCTCCACAGTGGCAGCGTTCATACTCAAAATTTTGGCATAAACAGTCTCAAAAACAGCATCCTCGGCATTTTGCAATACTTTGATCAAATTTGCTTCATTATTGTTTTCTTCATAGGCTTTTCCAACGCTCTTGATATAGCTTTGACGTAAGTCACTGGCAATATTTATTTTAGCAACATTAAATGCTACCATTCGTTGGATGTGTTCATCTGGAATCCCCGATCCGCCATGAATAACTAAAGGCACTGGTGAAACTTCGTTGATTTTTTTTAATAAGTCAAAATCAATACGCGGTTCATCCTCTAATCCATGAACATTACCTACTGAAACAGCCAGCATATCGCACCCAGTTCGTTCCACGAACTCTTTGACTTGGGCAGGATTTGTTTTCGAATCGGCTTCGCTAACATGATCGTCTTCTTTTCCTAGTATGGCGCCTAATTCTGCTTCGACCGGAATTCCATATCCTTTAGCAAAATCAACCGCCTTCTTAGTAAAAGCAATGTTCTCCTCAAAATCATACGAGGCACCATCAATCATCACCGAAGTAAACCCAGCACGTGTGGCCATTTTTACATCCTCAAACTTCTTTCCGTGATCTAAATGCAGAGCCACAGGAGTATCCATATTCTCTGCATAGCGAGAAACCATATCGACAATATATTCATAGCCCGCTAACGTGATATTGGTTGGGGCAACTTGAATGAATGTCGGAATCCCACTTTCTTCAATCGCTTTTAAAATTCCAACAGTTGTTTCGAGATTGGTCGTATTGAACGCTCCCGCAATTACTTTTCTTTCTTTAATAATGTCTAATAATCTGTAACCATTTACTAACGGCATATGCTACATTTCCTCCCTTTGAAGTACCGTTCCAAGGTAGTACTTGTTCGCTTTCAGCCATACATTTCCGAATTCTACTGGTAAACCTCCTTCTAAATAGACTAATTGTTCCAGATGCAATACTGGAGAATCAGGGGAAACTTCTAATTCTTTTCCACGCTTCTCACCTACTACTCTGGCTGCGTATCTACTTTCAGAGTAACCAATCCGTTTGCCGCTGATTTCTTCCATCACTTTAAATAAGCTTTCTTTATTAAAGTCATGTTCCTCAACACCTGGGCACAAGCGACTGTTGATCCTATTTTCAATCAACATGACTTTTTCCCCTTCAACAAACCGAATCCGTTTCATGTACAAATACTCTTCACCAACAGCAATCTTCAACCTTGAAGCGATCTCTTTTGTTGCCTTACGAAATTCAGAAGTGATGACCTTCGTTTCATAAGCTAATTTCTGTCCCTCCAATGATTCTGCAAAGGATAGAAGACCTTTACCCAATGAATAAGAGATGTTGTCTTCTGTAACATAGGTTCCCTTTCCTTGAATCTGGTATAACAATCCCTCTTCAACCAACATGTTAACTGCTTTTTTCACGGTGCCTCGACTTACTTCCAGAGACTTCATTATCTGGTTTTCTGACGGTATCTGTTCCCCCTTTCCCCATTCTTCAGAATAAATATTATTCCGCAAATAATCTGCTACCTGAAGATAAACCGGCTTTGAAACTTCTCTATTAATGATCATTTGATCACCTCCTGCATTCATTTGTACAACTAGAAACAAGAATGTACAAGTGTAATCATCAATGTACAAGTTTGGACTAGCGTGTACAAGTAGGTACAAGTTGATTGTAACCGGTATCACTGAAATTGTAAAGTTCTTTTTAAAAATAAAGTTAAGTGAAAATAAAAAAATGCGGAATTGCCTTATCATAGCTAATTCCGCATCTTTAATATTTATCTAAAATTTCGTGAATCTTTATGTGTAGGAAAATCAGTCGCCTAATTCTTTAATCAGCAAAAGCTGTAATCTCAGGATCTGTCAGATTTTCATGCTGGATTATCCAATGAATATTCGACTCTTCATTTGCAGTTCTTTTTTTGACACACTTCTCCTTAAAATCCCAAAAGCAATACAATCAATCTTTATTACCATAACTGAAATCGCTATGTCCATGACAAATAACCCTTGAAAAAAGGATATAAAAATTTCTTCTATACCTTGCTAAATCTTTTCAGTAGCGCCCGCTCCGTTTTTGTATACTTCTTTTTGGGTGCGCTGTTGGATTTTGGTGGTTTTTCAGTAGGCTTTTTGAGAGATGGTTCCATCTTGGCTTCAGCTGCCACTAAAGCCGATATTTCTTCGCCTTTTTCTGGTTCAGATTGATTAGACTTAGATGATCTCCGCTCTTTATCAGAAGTATCCGGAACAATTCGATCATTTAGTCTCGTTTTCTGCGAGATTACTTTATTGTAAGGTAACATGTCAAAATCTTCTTCACTTACCTCACCGAGCTCCGCTTCATGCATTATCGCTTCTGCTTCCTTTAGTAAGCTTTTGATTAATGTAATCAGCTGTTCCTTATTCAGCAAATGAAGGTCGTAGCCCTTCAATAGATCTGACTCTGCATCTGTAACCGCTTTTATTTTTTGAGGTTCAACAACAACTTCTTTTGCTTCTTGCTCTTTAGGTGCTCGTGTACTATAAAGCGTAGTGGTCCCTCGGCATTCGCAATCTAAGAATTTTGCAAATTGGCGTATATCTCCCTTTTTAAAAATTGTCATTTTTGTCAGAATGCCAAGCATGCGCTTCGTCTCTTCAAGAGTATTACTTGGATCAACGTCTCTCAATTTCCAGGTATGTTTCTTCCCACTTTCATCTTCAAAGTAAGAGATAAGTGTAAAGCTATCGTATTTTTCAGTAATTTCAGCAGTCCCTTTGTTTTTCAAGTAGCTCTCATAGATTCGGATCTTTTTGGTTGCTTTATAATAATTTGTTTCAGTTTTAAACAGACGTTTAATAACCGTGATCCATTCAGATTCTTCCACATAATCCTTCAAGAATGGACAAAACTTTTTAAGCGTTTCACTCGGCTCAGCATGAAAAAGCAGCTCACGAACAAGGTCTTTGCAAGGTAGTGAAAAATCACTAACCACCAATGCATTTCTTAAGATGATCGCGATAATGTATTCTATTACTAGATCTACATTTCCGGTCTCTTCCCAGAATTTGCACACTTTTTTCTCTAGGTTTTCTCTTTTTTTGACTGTAAAAAGTTGTCTCCTTGTCAGCTGCTTCATTTCCATGTATTTCGCTTCCTTTCCACTCACCGAGTATCCGTTTTCTTAGTCATCATAATTATGAAACAAAATGAAGAAAAATGGAAATCCAGCTTGCTTTGACAAAGAAACATTATTAGTAACTTGTCATTCTTATTTAAGTCGACTTATTATGATTGCTAAAACAGAAAACGAGATTTCTCAGATAACTTCTAAAAATAATCAACAAAGAACCAGTCAAAAATTTTGAAAACGGATTATAAAATATGAAAAATCAAGTTGAAAATTATTACTTTTTGAATACTATTCTTTTTTTTAATTTTTTTATTTGTCCTGAATTCTTATGCGTTCTAAACTTCTCTAAACTATAGAATTACATGAAGATAATCGCTATTTCTAACCCAAAATGACCACAAAAAAAACCGTTGCAAGTTACACGATGATTCTTCTTATAGTGTTCTCTCAATCAACATATAGATCAGTGTTGCTAGAATCAGAATAATTCTGATATGGATACTGACTCTAAATTTGAATATCCAAACTAACGCCGATGTCTTTTGCTCCATGCGCGGTTACTAGCGTAGTTCACCAACATTTGTTTTACCCATCCTTTTTCATAAAAAGACCAGTAACAAAATTAAAAAGAACGAACACCCGAAACTTTTTCATGCTTTTCCTTTTAGAAATCATTAGGTAAAAGACTGCCTACATTACTTTTAGAACCTACAGATTGAAATTGACTTTTCAAAATATACCTTCTACTCTTAAGATAAATGACGAATTATAAAGCTTGAACGCTGCCGATCATTTATTATAAAGGAGCTGCTTTTATGAACTATCAAGAAATCAAATCATTGTTCCCCTCCTCTTCATTGCAGACCACAAACGATCATAGTCCTGATGATATAGCTATTCCCGTAGAAGCTGGATTCATTCGGATACCGAAGAAAGAATTAACTGCCCGTGAAGAAGAACTCTTAACTCTTCTCTTTGGTAAAAATAAAATTGATAAAGAAAAACATTCTTGGTATTCATTTTTATTCGAAAACAAATCAATTGACCAAGAAGGCCATTACCGAGTGATTCAAATAAAACTTAGCACCTCTGATTTCCCGCTAAAAGAACTTTGGATAGAAGAAATCAAACAAATTTTTCCGAATATCGTAGACTTCTTTTTTACAACCGAAACTACCGCCTTTCTCGTTGAAAAAGAATCTGAGGACTATTTGAGTACCAATGAACTTGATGGCTTGTTTCTAGCTCTTGATACAGATTTCAATGTTTCGACAAGATTATTTGTGGGGTCCTTTCATTCTAGCCAACATAAATTTGCTGAATTTTTTTCTGAAGAGCAAACAGTCTTTTGGGAAACGACGACAAACTTAAAATGCAAAGATATCTCCAATGTGGCGATGTCCTTCTATTCAAACGAGAACATAAAGGCCAGCGTGCTTTTATCGGAGCTTTATACAATGTGGCTTAAGAAAAGTGAGATGTGTGAGATTATTCCGGCACTTTGGAACAATCTAGGAAATCTCAGCTCGACGGCAAAAGATTTGTATATGCATCGCAACACGCTGCTATATAAAATTGAAAAATTTTATTCTGAAACAGGACTTAATTTGAAAGAAGCGAATGCTTTATTTCTTGGTTATCTTCTTATCTTGAATTTTCATCATTCCTAGGATTTCGGCAAACTATGCAAAAATTGGCATTTTTCTTGTGTACATTCACGTTGAGATAAGAAAGCGCAATCATGTATAGTTTGAGTAACAAATCGAGGAGGGAACAAAACATGGTTGAAATCGCTTTAAATGGTATCCACAAGAAATATGAGAACAATGAGAATTACTCGGTCACGGATTTTAATTTACATATCAAGGATCGCGAATTTATTGTATTCGTTGGACCATCAGGTTGCGGGAAATCTACTACCTTAAGAATGATCGCTGGATTAGAGGATATTTCTGAAGGTGAATTTCTGATAGACGGCAAACTGATGAACGATGTTGCGCCCAAGGACAGAGATATTGCGATGGTTTTCCAAAACTACGCACTCTATCCGCATATGACAGTCTTTGACAACATGGCTTTCGGGCTTAAGTTGCGAAAATTTGATAAAAACGACATAAAAAATCGAGTTGAAAATGCTGCTGAGATTTTGGGCTTGACTGAGTATCTTCACAGAAAACCTTCTGCTTTATCTGGTGGACAAAGACAGCGTGTTGCCCTAGGACGAGCAATTGTCAGAGATGCTCAAGTCTTTCTGATGGATGAACCTTTATCCAATCTTGATGCCAAGCTGAGAGTCGCCATGCGAGCAGAGATCGCTAAACTTCATCAACGCTTAAATACTACCACCATTTATGTTACCCATGACCAGACTGAAGCCATGACTATGGCGGATCGAATCGTCATCATGAAGGATGGCTTTATCCAACAAATAGGCTCCCCGCAAGAAGTCTACAATACGCCTAAGAATGTCTTTGTAGCTGGCTTTATTGGCTCTCCGGCGATGAACTTCTTCACGGTTAGACTATCAAATGGCTGTATTACCAATGAGCATGGTCTGAACTTAAGAATTCCGCAAGGGAAAAATAAAGTCTTAGTCGAAAAGGGCTATGAAGGCAAAGAAATGATTTTTGGCATTCGGCCTGAAGATATTCATACCGAGCAAATTGTCATAGATGCGACACCAGAAGCTACTGTAAGATCAGAGATTGTCGTTTCCGAATTACTTGGTGCAGAAACCATGCTTTATTCAAAAATTGGCGATACAGAATTTGTCTCACGTGTTGATGCCCGCGATTTCCATCAACCAGGTGAGAAAATTGATTTAGCCTTTGATTTAAATAAGAGTCACTTTTTTGATAGTGACACGCAAGAAGCGATTACACTGCCTTAAAATTAAGCAAATTTGTATTAAGGACCGCCCATTTTCACAAGGGTGGTCTTTTTGCTTTACTTGAGCAGTTGATTTTTCTTATTTATCGTATATAATTTCCTATATAGAAAGGATGAGAGAGATGTCAGAAGCAAAACCCTACGGAACGGTACTCATAAAAGCAGCCAAAATCATGGATTTTTTAGCAGAGGAGCCTGATCAATCCCTTCAGGAAATTACAGCTGCTACAAAGATGACACCTTCAACAACTATTAAAATACTAGACACCCTAGTCCTAATTGGCTATGTAAAAAAAAGTGAGCATAAAACCTATCGGCTAGGTTCAAAATTAATTCGCTACGCCAACCAACGGCTTGAACAAATAGATCTGGCAGAAATCACTCTTCCCTATCTAGAAAAGCTCCAGCAAACGATTGACGAAACCATTCATTTAGGAATTTTGAGCGATAATGAAATTCTCTACATAAACAAGCTGGAAGCGAAGTACCAAACGATTCGCATGTCGTCAAAGATTGGGATCACACGTCCGTTATACAGTTCTGCTATGGGAAAGGCTGTCCTAGCAACCTTTTCTCAGGAGGAATTTGATCAATATCTGGCAGAGCATACGCTGGTTCCTCATACAGAAAATACGATCACCAATCCTCTGAGATTGGCAAAAGAGCTGAAGGAAATCCGGCATTCAGGGATTGCCTTTGACGATGAAGAAGTCGAATTAGATATCTTTTGTGTTGGGGCTTCCTTAGAAAAAGATGGAAAAGCGATCGGTGCTTTTAGTGTCAGTATGCCTAAATACCGACTAAACGATGAGAAAAAACAATTGATTATTCAAACAATTCTCCAAACCAAAAAAGAGCTGGAACAGCTGTTAAACAAATAAAAAAAGATTGCTTAGCTGATTGGACACGTATCTGTCCAATCAGCTTTTTTCTATTTGAAAGCTGGTGTGCTCTTTCTTCAAACAAAATAGAAAGAAAAACAATTTTCTTCATTAAACCGTTTGCAATTTCTCCTATTCCATGTATAATGAAACTATAAATTTCCTTATAATAAAATATGGTTTCCAAATAAGAAAAGAGTGGTAAATGTGAAAAAGATTGAGATTCTACAGCGATTAGAAAAGGCTGGCGTTATTGCGGTCGTCCGCAGGAAAACAAAGGAAGAAGCATTACAGGCTAGTCAAGCGATTGTAAAAGGCGGCATGCATGGGCTCGAACTAACCTTTACTGTTCCACAGGCAGACGAAGTAATCCGAGAACTATCTGAGGCCTATCAGGATTCACCAGAAGTAGTTGTTGGTGCTGGCACTGTGCTAGATGCCGTGACTGCCCGATTGGCAATTATGGCTGGCGCTGATTATATTGTCAGCCCTACGTTTGATCAAGAAACAGCAGAAATTTGCAACCTCTATCAAATTCCATATTTACCCGGTTGCATGACGATTACCGAGATGAAACAGGCGCTGAAGAGCGGCGTGGACATCATCAAGCTCTTCCCAGGAAGTGCATACGGTCCATCGATTATTCCAGCCTTTAAAGCGCCTCTGCCTCAGTTGAATATTATGCCAACTGGCGGAGTCAGCCTAGACAATATGGCTGATTGGTTTGAAGCTGGAGTCATTACGGTCGGTGTTGGCGGTAATCTGTTAGCTCCTGCGGCAACTGGCGATTTTGAAAAAGTAACCGAGGTAGCTGCCCAATACATGACGAAGTTCCATGAAATAAAAGGACACTAATCTCACATTCAATCGTTAAATAGAAACTTGAAAATAAACTCATAAAGGAGGCTAATCATGGGAAAGGTTGTTACTTTAGGGGAAATCATGCTGCGGCTTTCAACCACAGCTGGTACACGACTCGCACAGGCTGAAGATTTTTCTGCTCATTATGGCGGTGGTGAAGCCAACGTCGCAATTTCCTTAGCAAACTATGGGCATCACGCGGTTTTTGCCAGTAAGGTACCCACGAACGAACTTGGACATGCTGTGAAAAAGCATCTGAATCGCTACGGCGTTGATACCTCTCAGCTTCTGATGGGAGGCCCTAGACTTGGAACCTATTATCTTGAGGCTGGCGTCGGCGAACGTGGCGCAAGTGTGGTCTATGATCGTGCGGGCTCAAGCTTTGCTGTGATGGAAAAGCTTGAATGGACACTGGAGGAATTATTCCAGAACACAGATATTTTCCATTTATCTGGCATCACCCCTGCTCTTTCAGCTAGCTGGCGAGAACTGACCGTAACACTTTTGAAAGCGGCTAAAAAAGCGGGCTGCAAGATCAGTTTTGACGTGAATTACCGCGGAAAATTATGGACACCGGAAGAAGCGGGAAAATCAATCCGAGCTATTTTACCCTATGTAGATTATTGTTCGGCAGGCAGCTTGGATGCCCAGCATTTTCTAGGCATCCCCCCTTATACTGGTGAGTCAGATAAAGAAGAAACAATTTATTACTATCAAAAAATGCAGGAAGCCTATCCGAATATTTCTGTTTTTTATTCTACAAAACGGACAGTCCATTCCGCCAGTGTGAATGAACTGACTGGAACATTATGGGCTGATGGTGCCTATTATGAATCGCAATGCCATCTAATCGATCCGATTATTGATCGGGTCGGCGGCGGAGACGCGTTTGCTGGTGGTATTCTTCACGGCCTTTTAATGAAGGATTCGTATCAAAAGGTGGTTGATTTCGCGACAGCGGCCTCAGCCTTGAAGCATACCGTTCATGGCGACTGCAATCAGTTTAGTCAAGAAGAGGTAGAAGCATTTTTAGCCCTTGGATCAGGAAAAATTAGGCGATAAGAAGTTACAAGCTACGAAAAAATACTATTAGATAAAAACAGTTGGTTCATAACACAAGGAGGAATTCAGCAATGCAAAACATGGAAACACGCTACACCCATAGCCCCGAAAATATTCGTCATTATTCAACAGAACAATTAAGAGATGAATTTTTAGTGGAAAAAGTTTTTGAGCCGGGAACCATCACCTTAACTTATACCCACAACGACCGGATGATTTTCGGCGGTGTTGCCCCTACAAAAGAGCCCTTAGAAATCGTTCTGTCTAAAGAACTAGGTGTGGATTATTTTCTAGAACGCCGCGAGTTAGGAGTTATCAATATTGGCGGGCCTGGATTTATTGAAATTGACGGAAAAAAAGAAGAAATGAAAAAACAAGATGGCTATTACATTGGGAAAGAAACACGTCAAGTCATCTTCTCTTCACAAGACGCGGACAATCCAGCGAAGTTTTACGTTAGTTCTGTGCCAGCGCATCATAAATATCCCAACGTGAAAATCAGTATCGATCAAATCAAACCGATGGAAACTGGCGAACCTTTGACCTTAAATGAACGCAAAATTTATCAATACATTCACCCGAATGTCTGCGAAAGCTGTCAGCTGCAAATGGGCTACACCATTTTAGAGCCCGGCAGTTCTTGGAATACGATGCCGTGTCACACCCATGAACGTCGCATGGAAGCTTATGTCTACTTTGATATGGAACAGGATACGCGCATTTTCCATATGATGGGCAAGCCAGATGAAACCAAGCATTTAGTGATGAAGAATGAACAAGCGGCTATTTCACCAAGCTGGTCGATTCATTCAGGAGTAGGAACAAGTAATTATTCCTTTATCTGGGCGATGTGCGGGGAAAACATTACTTACACTGATATGGATATGGTACCGATGGATCAACTGAAATAAAACTACAACAAAAAAATAAATTAAAAAGGAGTTTTATCATGACATTTAGTATGGATAATTTTCGATTGGACGGCAAGGTAGCTTTGGTTACAGGCGGCGTATATGGGATTGGTTTTGAGATTGCCAGTTCATTGGCAGCTGCAGGAGCGACCATTGTTTTTAATAGTATCAATCAGGAATCAGTGGATCAAGGAAATGAGAACTATAAAAAAGCTGGAATCAAGGCCACAGGCTATGTGTGCGATGTAACCGACGAAGAACAGGTCCAAGCGATGGTTGCTAAAATCAAAGAAGACGTTGGTTCGGTTGATATTTTGGTAAATAATGCCGGGATCATCAAACGGATTCCAATGGTTGAGATGGCGGCTGAAGACTTCCGCCAAGTCATTGATGTTGACTTAAATGCCCCATTCATTGTATCTAAAGCAGTCCTGCCAGACATGATTGAAAAGAAAGCTGGGAAAATCATCAATATCTGTTCCATGATGAGCGAGCTTGGGCGTGAAACTGTTAGTGCTTACGCTGCTGCAAAAGGCGGACTAAAAATGTTAACGAAAAACATTGCCTCTGAATATGGGCAATACAACATTCAATGTAACGGCATCGGCCCTGGTTATATCGAAACACCTCAAACAGCTCCATTACGTGAGGAAGGCCATCCATTCAATAACTTCATTTTAGGAAGAACTCCTGCGAGTCGCTGGGGTACTACCACCGATCTAGCAGGCCCAGCAGTCTTTCTAGCTTCTGAAGCTTCTGACTTTGTTAACGGACATGTACTATACGTTGATGGTGGTATCTTAGCCTATATCGGCAAACAACCTTAAATCCTTCAGCCCCCTAGCTGAAACGACTAAGAGTGAGCCAAACATCTACGGGTGTTTGACTCACTCTTTTTGTCTTTAAATCAATACTTTTTGGATACGATTTGTAAAATTTTTTCAGGATACCAACAATCAAGTATCTCATCGCTTTAATCAGCTATTATGATCACTTTTTAAATTACTTCTTAACTGCTAACTCTTTAACAGTATCAACATCTAGTTTGGTCATCTCAGAAATATCTTCGATGGAATAATCTTTCGTTAATAGGTATGTCGCAGCCTTAATTTTCACTTTCCTACTTCCGATTTCTACCCCTTCTGCATATGCCTCCTTGTATGCTTGTTCATATGCTTGTTCATATGCTTGTTCGTATTTTTCTCTAAGTGCCTCTTCTTTTGCTTGTCCAAGTCCGGCTGTTCCTCCATACAGTTGAGAGATGGCGGCGACAGCGTCGTTAATGACTTTAGTTTTTTTATCAATTCCCATTGACATCTTTTCCTTTCAGGAATAGTAGACAAAGTATCAATCACCATGTTGAGTTTGCAGTTGCTTAACCGTATCAAGCTCCAAGCCAGTAGCTTCCACAACCTGTTCAAGCGGTATTTTCATTTCGATGAGGTTACGCGCAATCAAATATTTCTCACGTTCACGCCCTATCCTCTCACTCTCTAGTCGAACAGAGGAGATGACTGCATCGTTTATTGCTTTGGATTTATCGATTTTCATAATCATCTCTTTTTCCTCCCTTCCAAGTTTGTAATAGTCTATTTTTTGTTTCGCTTCTTTGATGTAATCTGGGGCGTCAGCGTGGACTGTACCGCTTTTGAAAAAGTATTGTCAATGATAAGCAGCGCTTTGTTGTTCGATTGTTTCGTTTTTTAAACTAAGGAAACAGGCGATCAGCAGCTCTTTGCCAGTGGTTCCGAGAAAGGGAACCGAACTTTCTTCATTTAGTAAACGGAAGCGTTGCAGAGCGGGCTGTTTTTTGTCAAACAAGTGAAAATCGATAATATTGATTCCATATGCGGGACGTAATGCGGAAAAATTGTTTCCTTTAATAAAATTAGCGGTTTCTAAATTTCCGAAGGGACTGCAAAATGCTTCCGCCAGATAAAAAATGGTTCGTTCGCGAAAGTACATATGCGGCTGTATCTGACATTCAATCGTGGTGTGACTGCCATCCTCACCGATCGCTAAGATATCCACTTCGGTGCGGGTGATATCCAACTTGTCAAAAGTCTTTTTGTAACTATCGATGTGATACGTTTCTTTTGGCTTCAGTTGCTTGAATTCAATACCGAGTAAATCTTTGACAAATGCCTTTAGTATATGAAGGGAATCTTCAGAGGTAAAACATTTCTTGAACAGTAGATCGTTTGTTGGTAAGTATTTTTGCATCGTTCTCACAGCCTTTCAGATAGGACACGTTTCCACATTGAAAGGCTGTTCTCGCCTACATTATAGCATGGAAATTTGTGTGCCATCTATATTCTTTTACTCTAAAATACGCAAACAAGTAGAGAAGGTTGCGAGAATATCGAAACCACAAAAAAGATTAAACAACTAAATAAAGGGAGCATACTTCGCAAATAATTGCGTTGCATGCTCCCTTTACTTATGAAAAATTATATCTACCGCTCAAGCAATGCTACAGCTATACATTCAAGCTTCAGCGGTATTTTGTATTATTTACTCTTATTCCTCACTCTTTTTAGTATCCAAGGAACGAATGACCTCTCTAAGCTGCTTGCTTGATGCGGCGAATTTCTTTCTTTCCTCTGGATCGATATTTAGTTCGATGATTTCTCGTACACCGTGTTGATCTACGACTGATGGCACTCCAGTAAATAGATCCTTTTCGCCATACTCTCCATTGAGATAAGCAGATACAGGCAGCACCGCTTGCTCATTATTCAAGATGGCTTTCACGATTCTCGCGACACTCATCCCGATGCCGTAAAAAGTCGCTTGTTTTCTGTTTATGATTTCATAGGCGGTGTTTTTTACACTATCAGAAATCGTGGTTAGATCATCTACTGTTAGCCGATTGTTCTTTACGATAAATTCCAACAATGGTTTTCCGCCAACTGTGGTATGGGACCAGACAGCTACTTCTGAATCACCATGTTCGCCAATGATATAGCCATGGATACTTCTTGGATCAATTTGTAATTTTTCGGCCAGCTCTTTACGAAATCTGGTGGTATCAAGAGTAGTTCCTGTTCCTACGACTCTGCTGCTTGGTAGGCCAGATGCTTGCCAAGCAACGTAGGTCAAAACATCCACTGGGTTTGAGGCGATTACTAAAATACCATCAAAGCCTGATGCCATGACTTCTTTCACGACACTGGTAATGATTCCGGCATTGATATCAATCAGCTCCAAGCGTGTTTGACCAGGTTTTTGATTAACACCTGCTGTGATAACGACAATATCAGCATCCTTACAGTCCGTATAATCGCCGGCCCACACTTTAATATTTTCTTGTGCCCAGGACATACCATCTAACAGGTCAAGCGCTTCTCCTTCTGCCTTTTCTTGATTGACATCGATTAAGACCAACTCATTGATAATTCCTTGATTGATCATAGAATAAGCTATACTTGTCCCGACAAAACCTGTTCCCACTACGGCAACTTTTCTACTTGTACGTTTCATATGAATTCACTCCATTTTTTTATTTTTCTAGTATTTATCACTGATTTCACGCTTCAGTGGATCATCTGCATTACGCGCTCCGATATTTTGAAATAGTGAATTCCGTCTTCCCGATGATTGGATCGCTTATTTCTTCTATCGAATCACCCATTTGATATATCTCTTTCTTACAGACAAGCTGCGGAGTTGTTTGACTCAATACTAAAACAGAGTTCGCGTAAATTTTTTTGATTTCTCCAGAGATTATTTCTCCATGGACATTCTTCGCAGTGATCGTATCCCCTATGCCAACCATTCTTGTCATCCCTTCTAATTGCTTAAACATTTCTTTTTTCTTAGCTTTATTAAATAGCCCTCAACATCGAAGATCGTCTCTAATATCTCATTTACTTGTTCAAATAAGCGTTTTGTATCTTCAAATTGTTTCGGACTTTCGATGCGTCGCCACTCTTTTTTATAGCAGATTTCATGAGCGGTCTCATCCATCGACACTACCTGTGAATTCTTTACAAGATGTACTCGCTCTTCACCTATCCCAATTATTTCTACCCATTCTCTCCAGCCATTTTTTATCGCGATGGTCCGAACCAATGACGGCAAATCCAACGCGTCTAGAGCCGCACTTCTTCCATCTTCGAAATGAATGGTGTAGGTGATACATTTCACAAATCCACAGGCGTTACACCCACCTTCAGTTATTCGCTCTTTGCTTGTAATTATCGCTTTTTCCATTAATCACATCTCCAATGAATAATCTTTGTTCACTTGAAATTTGATAAGGCTTCCTGCCAAGTTGGAATCTCAAAGCCTAGTGCCTTTGCTTTACTTAGATCCATGATTGACGTTCGCGGACGTGCTGCTTTTTGCGGATAATCTTTTGATGCTACTGGGATGATCTCTACATCCGTATCTTTTAGGATTTCCTTGGCAAACTCATACCAAGAACAGCTATTTTCATTCGATAGCTGATAAATACCAAAGGGCGCTTCCTGTTCAGTCAAGAAATACATGAATTCGGCCAATGTACGTGTCCAAGTAGGCCGTCCAAACTGATCCTCCACCACGGCTAGGCGTGTCTGTGTCTCCGCCAAATTACGCATCGTGGATACAAAATTGTCTCCAAATCTTCCAAATACCCATGAGGTGCGGATAATGTAATACTCAGTCAGTAATTCCTCGACGATTTTTTCGCCTAGATACTTCGTACGGCCATATTCATTAATAGGGTTGGGCAGCTCTTCTTCTTGATACGATCCAGCTTCTTTCATCCCATCAAAAACGTAATCCGTACTGATATAGACCAAAATAGAACCGGCAGCCTTGGCTGCTTCTGCTACATTACGTGTTCCTCCGACATTGATTTTTTCGTTTAATTCTTTGTCGACGCCTTCTGCTCTATCAACAGCGGTGTAGGCTGCGCAATGATAAATGATGGCAGGCTTCAGTTCGGTGATGAACTGGTAGGTCCTTACTCTATCGGTAACATCCAGCTGATCAGAACCAGCCGCCACGTATTCCACCGCTTTTTCATCTAGTAGATAACGCAGCTCCGTTCCTAATTGACCTTGACCGCCTGTAATTAGAATCATTGAGTTCCCCTCCTTTTTTCGTATCCTCTGTGTATCCAATCACACGTCTTAGTATACGTTGATGATCAGTAGTTTCCTTTTATTGGATTGCGCCGCTGATTTCCAAACGATCGCGAGAAAAATTCTGTTATTTATTTTAACTCCTATAGTAATGAAAGCACCAGCGATTCACTCTGTTTAAAATTCCCGATTTACCTTTAGGACCTTTGTTTGATCATATAGATGAATCACATACTTCACTAAGACATAGCAAACAACGAGAATTGCTAAAAGCGTTTCTAAAATACTTAACGCTTTAGTAACTGTCAGTAAAATCGGAAGCTCTTCAAAAACTTTGGAGGCTTTGAAGATCGCCGTCGCTGAGATAACTAAAGGAAACGTGAACGCCGCATAGCTTGGATAGAAGCCGACCTTTAGCATTCTTTTCATATTAAAAACGATGCAAAGATAAATCAACTGGGATAAGATCAGCAGCCCGATAACAAATGGAAAAGAGACTTGATTGCAAACAGATAGATAACCAGCTAAACAAAGTGAGCCTGGCGCTGTCAGAATCGTAATCAAAGGAATCGCTGAATCCTCAAATATTTTCTTATGAAGGATTCGTTTAACGATGATTGGTAGCAGAATTAAATACAAAGCTAAAGCGATCCAAACAGCGACCTGCCCTAATTCCTTGATAAACACGGTCGAGGTATTCGGAATGACGCCTATTCCAACAAAGGTAATAAACCAGCTGGGATAAACATATTCAAGCGTGACCTCCACAGGCAGAATATGCACGGCAATGAAATAGCCCATCAAAGCCAGATGCAATATGATCGCCGTTACCCATAGCGCGTTATTCATGATTTGATTAGGAAACAATCTGTCTAAAAATACGGAAACGACCATTAACGCCATCGTAAATGTCGGAGCTACAGAGGCAATAATCGGATTTCTCAATGCAGCCATCGTATCATTAAAGGTAAAAACGATTTTTAAAAGAAATACAAGGATCATCAAAAGACCTGTATAACAAAAAATATTTCCGATCCCTTCAAATCCCTCAGAAAATAATAGATTCCCCAGTGACTCCGTTCCTAAGATCAGTCCGCAAATCGGTATTGGTATAGCCTTCAGAAAATTCTTTAGTGTGTTATTCATAGGTATATCCTTTCTAAACGATCAAATTATTTGATAGCACTTGATATATATTTTTTACACCCCTATAATAAACACCAGCGAACTATTTGTAAAATAATGATTTTACATATCCGTTATAAATTTTATTAATAGAAAAGAGGTCATTCCGTTGTTAGAATTATTGCGAACGTTCATTATTGTGTATGAAACGAGAAATTTCAGCACCGCAGCCAAACTCATGTTTAAAACACAACCAACCATCTCCGTGCAGATCCAAAGATTAGAAGCAGAACTAGGCTTCAAGCTGTTTGATCGAAAAGGAAAGCAGCTGATCCTGCCTACGAAACAAGCCGAATTTTTATACCCTAAAGTCGTCGAAGCGTTACACTCCCTATCTAATGTATTTGCCCAAGCAAAAAATTCTAAAAACTTTAAAACTGACTGCATCCTTGGCTGCTCCAACACCACCGCCGTACACCTATTACCCAAAATTATGGAGCAGCTGATTGCTGAATTTCCATTAATAGCTTTTGAAATCAAGATTATGAACTCGCAAGAAGTCATCGATGCCGTTGAAGGAAACAAAGCCCATATCGGCTTGATTGAAAAATCCATTGTTTCCCCATTGATCCAAAAGGAGTTCGTTTATAAAGATGAGCTCGTTTTAGCTGGCAATATTGATTCAGATTATTGGATTCTTAGAGAGCATGATTCTGGGATGTATCTTATCAACGAGACCTATCTGTACTCTAATCATCTAAACCCGCAAATCATCAAAGCAAATAACAGTGAAGTAATATTGTCTCTATTAGAAAACAATATAGGCAAATCAATTATCTCCAAATTAGCACTAACAGATTCCTTGAAGTGGCAGGAACTAGACGATGAATACAGATACAGAGACCTCTTTATCATTCAAAATATCCAAAGCCCGATCCCTGAAACAGCTGACGTTTATGATCGGATCAGAGCATTACTCACCGAATTATATAATCAGTCAAGTGAGTAAGTACGCATTCAACTAAAAAACTCTGCGAAAATCATGTCCTGATTCATTCGCAGAGTTTTTTGGTGAACAATATTTGAAATTCCTATTAGACCAGCTGACTTAATATACCGATGATTACAACTTTTCTTAAGGGGGAAACTCAGCTACAGCTATGATTGTAACCGTTTTATAAAAACTTTTTATTATACTACATTTCTATTCCATTTGTAAAATCGCAAATTGACCATTATACCTCCAATTTGACCGCTTTTTCATCAAAAACAGCACTTTTTACCCAAAAACAGGTCAAATTGACCCCCTTTTGGTCAATTTGCGATTCGCACTTTTTTTAGAAATCGTTTATCTTTTAGTCACCGGCCGGAACCAAAAAAATTTAGGAGGAAACAACCATGATTCAAACGATCGGCAATAAACTACAAGTAGAAATCGATACAGGCGGAGAAAAAACTAAGAAGATCACCTTTACAAATGTGATGGATGAGCCTAGCGAAGAGAAGGTCCTTGAACTGGGTGAAATTATGAAAGCCTTGTCAGTCGAAGGCAGTGAATTAGACGGCGTGATCCTAACCAGTCAATCACGTTATACCAAATAAATCATAGAAAGGAAGAGAAAAAATGCTAAAACTCGTCGCAACCTTTAAAAACAGCTTAGGAAAAAATCATACCTGGAGCTTCAATGATCCCGATACTCAAAAGACCGACACAGAGATCAAAGGATTACTGCAACGCATGACCGACGTCAAACTTTGCCATAAAGATGGCGCAGACCTCTTCAACACTGTCGAAACCGCGAAGTACGTCGAAACGATTGAAACAATTATTTTTTAAGTAAATCTTTTGAGGAGTAGCGGTGCTATCACCGCCATCCTCTACTATTAATGAAAGGATGAGCATCAATGAATGTTATACAAACACTGTCGTTTCGGCAGTTATTCAACTTAAAAGCCAAAACACTCGAACAACGAATCACCAATTTCTACCATGAAACACAAAACAGCAGTGTCACGATTAAATATATTTTAGCCTTAAAAGTTCGCTGCCAATTAGGAGCGGCGGAGTTTGATCACTTTCTAAAGGATCTTGTCCGCGAAGTTTTTATGCACACTAAAGCCACACGTACCATGAAACGTCTTTTTTATTATTTTGAAGACTACTTTATGGCACCGGAATGGCGGACTTTAAAATTAAGAGTCTTTCCAGTAAAGAAATTCGGTGAGAAGGTTGTCTCTGTTGCTCGCTCCCTTGTGTCATTTGTCCGACCAAAAGAAACCGGCGAACCTTGATAAAAACAACCTACGCAGATTAAACACGAAAAAGAAAGGAACAGAACAATGACCAAGGATTTAATTGCCACCTTTGGAAAAAGCGATGGCGGAACCCACAATTGGAAATACAGAGATCTTGATCCCAACTTAACGGCGCCACAGATCAAAGAAGCTTGCGAATTATTGACGAACTTAGACATTTGTACACAAAACGGCGTAAAACTATTTGATTCTGTAGTCACTGCCAAGGTCTTGACCTATAAAGAAACTCTGATATTTGATCCAGAACATGAGACGAGAGGTGTTCGTTACGATGGAGAGCCCGTTGAGGAAACAACCTGTGAAGAAGTTCGTTGCTTTGAGGTCGCGGAAAAACAGGAGAAACCCACGACAGTGGCGACTTCAAAATCCTCCGTGCTCCCAGCAACACCACGTGGTCGCTATTTTAAACAACTAACTACGATTGAAACTTTAGATAAACCAGCGATCAAAGTAGAAAAAGAGTCGCTACCACAGCCAAGCTACCGTGAGAAACACGAACAGAACCAACCTGCTTTGCCCTTAACTGAAAAATCATCTAACCAAGACACGATAGAACGAAGCAAAGTTCTTCAATGGCTTCACAGGATCAGGAAGAAAAACAAGGAAGGGCCGTCTGATCCACCGCGGGAATAAATTTTTTCGCCATCACATCCGATCATTGAAAATTAAATACTGCGTTGAAAAAATTATTATTTTAGAAAGTGAGGAATCTATATGATACAAATTCCAATAATCAATTATCTATTCGGCGGAAGTTTGCCGATCATGGGCGTTTTTTTGACCATGGTTGGACTCGACCTTACCACCGGATACGTCAAAGCGTTGAGAAGCCATACCTGGGTATCATCGATTAATCTTCAAGGTTTACTTACGAAATTCATCACCTTTTCCACAATTATTTGCGCCGCTGCCTTAGATAAAATCGCGCCAACCGTAGGGGTCACGCTGCCAATCAATGTAGCCTTAATCTGGACAGCACTGTTAATCATTTACGAGATCGGTTCGATTTTAGAAAACGCTCATGAATTTGGCTTGAAGATCACTTGGCTGCAGAAATGGCTTAGGGTGTTCGAACGAGACGTTGGAGAAACGCCTGATAAAGACGATCAGGAAAACAATGCTCGGTAGATGGCCGTTTCTTTTTTCGCAGACCGCATATGTTAAACTACTAGATAAAATCCTGAATTCAACATATGTCTGCTTTAAAGGAATGATGTGCGGATTGAAAATAAACTAACAGGAAAAAGAGAGAGAAATCGAAAATCGAGCGAATTACTCTATCCCTTCCGTTCAGCCAAATAGACCAGTACCAGGAAAATGAAAATAGCAGCGTGTTCTTAAAAATCATAAGGATGTGTACAAGAATTCCCCGTACACATCCTTATGATTCGATCAACTTCTAAATCTCTCAACACTTACTCGCTTTTTCAGTTCATTTTCTTCATTGTCTTTTTAAAACAATACCAATAATCATTCCTATCAGCATGCCAAAACTGGCACCATAGGATAAAGGGATGGTTGTAACCGTCGTGCTCAATACAATTCCTACACATAAGCCAAGACACATACCGTACACCTCTTCATTTCCTATTTTTTCTTGATTTTTGGTACCTTGACCATCAAATAGGACATATTTTGAACTGATAATTGCTAAAGTTAGAGCCAATACTATCCATGGTAGTGCAGTTGAAAAAAAGTCATACATCCAATCACCCTTTAACATTAAAATTTTTTTGTTGACTCATCATTAAATTCAATTTACCGCATATACATTTGTAGTTGTATTCATAATAAAACTACATATTTCATTCTATTTTAAATATGATAAACAATAGTTATCCAATCGAGTTCACATTCTTGTCACAAAGATCTTTTAACCTTGTTTTACTTTCTTTTGAGACTATTCCACAAGCGATAGTATCACACATTTATACGAATATTCCTTCGTCTTTATTCGTATAAATGTAGCATATCTAAAATAAGATTGTCAATATGCTTCAAGAATAAGCAGTCAATTGATCGTTTTTTAGATCCATATCCGATACGAGATGTATAACATCCTGTGTTTGATAAACGATGGTTTCATCTGCACCTAACGATTTTATATAGTCGCTCTGCGCGGTCGTTCCTGTAGCGTAAACATATGCTCCAGCAGTTGCGCATCCAAGATATATACCATATATGTATTCATATTAGAAAAAACAACGACATGATCGACTACTTTAAAACGCGTTACCGCTTCTCCAATCGCAGTCACTACACCAGAAAAATCTTCATCCAATGAGTGAGGAAGCGGAGGAAATGTATCTTTAGGCATAGTTGGTGCAGGTCCAGCTTGACGAATGACAATATCAGGATCATTCACACCGATTACCGCGGTTTTAATTACTAGTTGCTGCGCAGAAGGGCTAGGAATTTCTACATCTGCCATTTTCATAATATCTACTGAGCCATATTCTTTTAATATCATTTTTTTCATAAGCGTACTCCCCTCAATCTTTCTGATGATTAGCATAGTCTTTTCTCATCTATCTGAATAGTACGTTATTTTTTAGAAATACTACCCTGTAAGATAGAAATGAATGAAATCAATGGTAGATTTGAAAATAAAAAAACTAAAGCACTAATGCTCTAGTTTTGTTTGATCGTATTCTTTCGCAAATTTTTCCAGTTCCTAAATGACAGGCAAGAATTTCTCACCCATTGGTGTTAGCGAATACTCCACTTTAGGAGGCACCTGCGGATAGACTTTCCGACGAATCATCTCATGACTTTCTAACAGCTTTAGATTTTTTGTTAAATTCGCTTGTGTCACCTTTGGCAATTTCCTGCTTAATTCACCAAAGCGCAATGTCTCTTTACTTAGAAAGTATAGAATGACCATATTCCCATTTACCGTTCACGATCTTTTGAATATTAGAAATTGAGCAAGATTCAAAGGTTTCTGTTTCATCAAACTCTTTCATATTAACTCCTCCCTCAGTTTCACGAAGGTCTCTTTCTAACTATATGCTCTTTCCATCCAAGTAATAAATCCGCAAGAGAAGGATTTTAAGATTCAACCTTCTTCCTTGCTAAGCACTTTCTTAATAACAACAGATCATCGTTTGAGGCTGGGTTCTTCGTAAATATAGTTCAGCCAAAATTCTTCTACCTTTTGATTAAAATCTTTAGTAGGATACTTTCCTCTCAAATCAAATGTATGAGGCAAGTCATCAGAAAACTTTATTTGGTAATTGTATACAATACTAGATTTCTTCGATTCTTGCTTAAACAATCCGACATCCGAAATTTCTGACCATACTTTGGTCTTTAACAGCCAGCCTTCTTGATAAGTAATTCCTTTTTGATCCAGACGGTAAAGTATGCCGCCATATTTCAATACAAAAATAGAATCCTTGATACCTGAATAGATCAGCAAAGAAGCGAAATAAATAAGAAACCCAAAAAAGAAAATAACTCCTGTCATTAGAGCTATCCCGAGCAAGGTTAAACTAAATAATATATTTAGCCCGTTAGGATTATTAAAATAAGGGAATAAAAACCAAAAAGAAATTCCGAGTACTAGCAGTAGGATCATCGCGCCCGCACAAATTAGCAGGGCAGCATCTCGCCAGGTGATTTTTAGTTCAAAAATTTTATCCATTTTTAGCTACTCCTACTATTGTTATTTCTTCCTTTGACTGATTTCGAACAATAATAATGCTAACGAAGAGCACGTTAATAGTCAATAGTAGGATAATCTTGTAGTTGCCTGACTTCTCCACGCAGGTAATCATTCACTGCCTTTTGTATCGCTCTTTCTACAAAAGCTAGCCGTTCTTCTAGGCTGAGCTTCATTTTTCTAGAAGAAAAATAAACTCCCCCTATACTATTATAGGGGGAACATGTCATGAATCTCTGAATAATTTTTTGTGAACTCCTAAATATATTTCATAGAGTTACTATCATCTGGCTTTATGGGCTTTATCAAAAGCAGTCACTCGCTCCGCATCAATTCGCATAATTTCTTCACCAGATATATTATTTGAATTAATCACAAGATCATAATCCGGATTTTTAGGTTTGTATTGATTCACTCCATAGGCAACGCTATTTGCCGGAATGTCCTTTGTAATGATGGCACCGGCTCCAATTACAGTGTTTTCACCAATTATTATAGGACCTAAAAGCTTAGCCCCATCGGCAACGATAACATTCTCTGATAGAATGGGGGTTCCGATATTCTCCCACTCATTAAGAATCTTATTAAACCGCTGATTTGAGCCAATAGTAACATTCTGAAAAATCACTACATTTGCACATATTTTTGCAGCAACAATCGTGCAGCCACGTGCATGATGTGCGAAAAGCACACTTTTATCCATATCGGCACATCGAATCTCACAGCAATACCGCTGTTCCAATAAATCGGCAGCTTGTTTTCTTTTTTCTGCATCTTCAGAAAAACAGTTTTCATTTAAAAGCTCTTCAAAAGTCATATCTATCATATTTTTAGCACTCCTCATTTACATTATATTTTTTAGTTCCAATGAATTCAACGATAATGTGGAATGGTTCCATCATAACTAAGATGGAATTTTTTCTGAATCAGATCCTTCAATTCGGATTTATTTTCGATCACATTATTTTATTTTTTTCTACTTCTTCTCCAGAAAAACAGACCTATTGCAACTAGGATTAACCCTGTTCCTAAAATTAACAGTGTCTTAGACTTCTGCTCCCCCGTCTTAAGAAGCAGTTTGTGATCCACCAATTTATTTGAAGTAGCAACAATCCCTTTGCTCTTACCTGATGCGATTGAATCTGTTGATATTGAATTTGCTTTCTTATAGACATAGGTAACGGTGATATCTTCATTGGTGTACGATCCTTTTGCGTTATCTGGCAGTTTTTCTTGATCTAATGTGTATCCATCTATAGCGATTGCTTCTGTAGAATAGGTTTCACCTACCAGACCAGTCTGTTCCTTTTTAGGTGCGATCTCTTTGCCTGATTCATCAATAAATTGTGTAATAACCTTTGACGTTTCCTGACTAGGCGCTTCCACCTTCTTGTACACATAGGTGACAGTGATGTCCTCATTGGTGTACGATCCTTTTGCATTTCCTGGCAGTTTTTCTTGATCTAATGTGTATCCATCTATAGCGATTGCTTCTGTAGAATAGGTTTCACCAACTAAACCAGTCTGTTCCTTCTTAGGTGCCAGCTCTTTGCCTGATTCGTCAATAAATTGTGTAAAGACCTTTGACGTTTCTTGACTAGGTGCTTCTATTTTTTTATAAATATATCTGACAATTTGTTGTTGTTCTCCCAACGTTCCCAAAGCATTAGAAGGCAGCTGCTCTTGATCCAACGAATATCCGTCAATTGTTAATTTGTATTGATCGGTAGATGCGTCGTAAGCGTCTCCAATATAACCACTGATTGTTTGTGTTGGATGAATTTCATTGTTAAACTGGTCCACATACTGTACGATTACATCTTCGGCTAGTTGCTTTTTATTAGCATAATTTAGAGTTACGCACAGATTGATGTAGCCAGATATGTTGGAATCAGACGAGCTAGTAATACCTATTTGTGAATAAGGACCGTCTGGAAAAACCGTAGATTCTGAAGAGTTAGAGAAACTTTTCCCTTCAAGTTCAGAGTAGTCAAGATCAGAAGACGGATTTAAGGTGAACTTGATCCCTCCAGGTTCTAATGAAGCGGTGTAATAAAGTTCTAAACCTGAATCATAAATAGCTATGCCCCCAACATTTGTTAGCATTTCAGGGTTAATGTTATACAAAGCAGCTTGCTCATAACTAATAGAGAACTCAGAATAATTATCCTCGTTCAAATTGATAACCACATTTGGTTGATAGACGTTATGAGGATCAAACCCGACATTCGCAAAGTGTTTCAATAGATCAAAATCAATTCCGGTCGGAAAAATAGTGGTCAGATTTCCATCAAAGGACAACGACGTCTTTTTCATTACTTCGGGATAGTTCAGAAAATTTACAGAAGAAAAAATATTTTCTCCACTACTTTGTATAGTTATTTCGTTAGCGTATTCCAATCCAGTAAGATTTGACACCGTTAAAAATGAGGTATCTTCTGGAGTAACATCTATATGTATATCACTAGAAGACAATAAACTTTTGGTTATCTGGTCAGGACCTGTTAACCCAAGAATAGAGACAAGAACATTTTGTAAATTAACGTCAGGCATCCAAGAATTAATTGGTTCGTCATCTGCAAGCTTATTTTTCCCCACCACTTCGTTTAGATGAGAAGGCGACTCGACTTCGGTTGCTTTTATCATAGCAGGGAACACCAGAGATGATAAAGTAAGGGACAAGACTAGTAAAACCTTTTTTTTCATAAACATAATCATTCCTTCTATATATTTAGATTACTCAGTTACTCCAACCATTCTTATTTAATTAATTGTTGGTTAACTATAAAGCCTCAATTCAAAATTGTAAACTAATAATAACTACAGTCGCTTTTAACGAATAGCAATGATACTTTATCTATTATATGTTCGTTAGCTTGTCCCAAATTAGCCTACATATCTGAAAAATATGAGTATAGCAAGGTTATGGTAAAATGCTGTACGATTAAAAAGGTTCGGTCACTTTTTAAAACTAGGATCGTTGGCTCTGGATGAATAGTCGTATTCTCTTTTGATTAAACACTATGATTCTATCCCTTAATTTCTTCATCTCACAATTCACAATCCAGTAGAGCTAAATTTGAAAAACTACTAGATTCGATCAATAGTTCCGATAGATGGGTTGATCTTATTTCATTAATACAACAAATGTTTCTAGAAAAGATTGATGATAACAATAATTAGTATAGATTTCTTGCATATTTGGAAAATGACAAAAAATAAGGCTTTTAGTAGCGCTATTACGCCATTAAAAGCCTTATGTAAAAGTTGAGATAAGGGTTGTCACATATCCTGCGGGGGAGTTGCATCGCGGTTTAAAGTACACTCTTTTTTAGACGATTGATAAAATACGGAATAATCCTAAAACATCCCGGGTTTTTGTCAATTCGTTCGATTATCCCTGCTTCTCCTGTATCTACTCTAAAAATTAACATTGAACAGATTCCTCACTTATTTGATTGATCCAATCAAGAATATTCCTAGTGTAATTACTGCTGCTCCAGCACTGATCATGCATAATTCCTTCTTAGTCTTTCGTACCTTCAAAATAAAGATGCCCGCATAAATAGAAATCAATACCGCCATCTGGGAAAAGGTAAAACTTTTTGCTACTCCAATGATTGGCATGGCAAAAAATAAACTTAAATTAGCGATACTCCAAGCAACCCCAGTTCCCAAATTCTTTACAACCTCTGACCAAGCGAATTCTTCTCGTTTAATAATCGTTAAGCATAGTGAAGAGAACCACATCCCGATCGACTGTGGAAATAATACCACTGCTCCGCTAACTAGAAGAGCTTGCGGCAATGTCACATAAATTGTTAATGCAGCTGAGGATAGTAATAAAAGAGTGATAGCTTTGCGTTTTATCGTGTTCGATTGCTTTTTCCCCTGTTCTTCTATATAAGAGGTTAAACGAATTCCTAAAATGATTAACAAAATTCCAGTCATTCCAATCATTATCATAGTAAGATTGGTCCATTCTTTAAAAAAAATTGCCGCGATAAAGGTTGTCCCAATTAATTGAGTTCCATTTGAGATAGGCATCGCCTCAGACACTGGCAGTAATTGAAAGGAATTGAATTGCAAATATTGTCCAACAGACCAGAAACAGCCTGAGAGAAATGCTGCTGCAAAACTAAGCCAATCATACGTAGGCTGAACAATAACGGTAAAGATAATTCCTAGTAAGAGTGCCGTCGTAGAAGTTCCCAGCAATTGATTGATTGGCTTCGCCTTCGTTAAATTCGCAATAATCGGCATAAGCCCCCACCCAAGAGCGGGTAATAAATATAAAATAGCCATTAATTTCTCCTAAACACAAAATAATTTGCTCAAGAAAAGACTGAGCGTAAAACCCAGTCTTTGCTCTTGGTTTAAAATTTAAATAGTCCATCTTGTATTGTCACGATTTGATTTTCGATTAGCAGCTGTCCCTTAGTCATATCCGGAAAGACCACGATGATCGTGTCATCTTTTCCACTTTTTTCTATTTGGTGTAGATCCATCGAAGCCAATAGAGTACCAGCTTTTACCTTTTGTCCCTTTGTTACTTTGACTGAAAAAGGCAGCCCCTTTAGTTCCACCGTGTCCAATCCCATATGGATCAAAAGTTTTTCACCGGACTTACATTCAATTGTAATAGCGTGCAGCGTCGGAAAAATGCTCTCAACAATTCCTTCAATCGGAGCATAGACATGGCCATCATGTTGAGCGATTGCAAAGCCCTCTCCCATCATTTTTGAAGAGAAAACCTCATCTTGAACTGCTTCTAAAGGAAGAACTCGTCCATTTGCTACAGATTTTAGAATATTTTTCATTTTAAAAAAGAGCATCCTCTCATCACCTCTATACTAATTCTGGCCAGTATTCTTTATTGGCTTCAATCATTTCATCTAAAATTTTCTTTGCTACGCGAGCATTTGGTACTGTTTGATTCAACGTAAATGCTTGCAATGCTTTTTGATAAGAACCTTCAAAATAGGCATCAACTAATAATTTTTCTGCTGCTACTTGTGCCTCCATCAGTCCTTTATGGAAATCAGAGATCGGTTCCCTTAGAGAAATCGGTTCTACACCTGTCGCTCCTACATAAGCAGGCACTTCCACTACCGCATCTGCGCGCAGATTCGGAATAGCTCCTTGATTCGGTACAATCAGCATAAAACGGCGGCGTTCGTCATTCAGTAAAGAGGTTGCCATGTCTACGATGTACTGGCCGTGCTCCCCAAAGTTAAAGTTCAGGATATCTTCTGTTACGCCTTCCCGAATCTTTTCCGCCATCTCCTTCGTGTTCTTTTCTCGGCCTTCCATTACCATATTGGCGCGCGTGTAATTTTTATCCGTATGTTCCACGACCATATCTGGATATAGATAATACTCTAAATAATTATTCGGAATATTTTGCGGAAAATTTTTTGTGATAACAGACATCATGCTGAAAGCCTCCTGCCATGTTTTATCTCCAGCATTAAAATCCGCTACTTCCATTTCCTGAGTCGTTAATTTTTCAATGATTTCCGGCACCACATCACGCTTCAGATCTTTATCATAAATCGAGGTATACCAGCCAAAATGATTCAGTCCATAATAAGTTGGAATCCAATTTTTTCGATCATAGCCGTAATTAACTGCAATTGTTTCTTCGATTGAAATCGTCATGTCGCAGGCATTGATCATTTTTGCTTTTGGATACTGTCTGCGAACAGCCTCTGAAACAATTGATTCCGGATTTGTATAATTTAAAATCCATGCTTCAGGCGCATACTTTTGAACATAGCCAACGATTTCTAATAGGCCATTCATTGATCGCATACCATAAGCAAACCCGCCTAATCCGCAGGTTTCTTGTCCGACTAAGCCATGACTTAAAGGAATTTTTTCATCCTTTTCACGCATCTTCATACCACCGACACGAATCTGTGAAAAAATGAAATCACAGCCGGTAAACGCTGTTTCAGGATCTTCGGTTGATGAAATGACCACATCCTTAAATCCTTCTTTCTTCAACATGTATTGAATAATCAAATACATATCGGCATTTCTCTGAGCATCAATATCGTATAAACGAATCTCTGAAAGCGGTAAACGATCTGCATTGTTTAGCACCGCTTGAATGATTCCTGGTGTATAAGTACTGCCTCCGCCGGCAATCGTAATAATTTGTTTCTTTGTCATTATTCTCTTCCTTTCTACTGCTCCAATAATTTATTGAATTCAGCCATTACGTAAGTAACCTCTAACCCAATAATAATTTGATAATTTTTTTCTGTTGGTTTGATCACACCGCTGACACCTAACTGTTTGATTCGTTGTTCATCGACGATCGTTGGATTTTCAACCTCAACTCTCAAACGTGTATTACAACTGAAGGCATCTGAAACATTCTCTTTTCCGCCAAAGGCCTGCAGCATTTTCTTTGCCATATACTCATAATTCTTGCTGGCTAATCCGAGTTCCTTTTCTTCTTCTACTGCTTCAATTCCATATTCTGTAGTTGCTTCTCTGCCTAACGTTTGAATATTACGTTTCTTGATTAGGTAATAGAAAGTAAAGTAATACAGGGCGAAAAATACGATTCCGACTGGAATGATGAGAATAGCGTTGGTCGCGATTCTAAAATTAATTAAATAATCCACGATACAAGCACCAAATGTAAAACCAATCCGAATATTCAACAAGTAACACACGATTCCGGCAAGCCCAGCAAATAATGCATGTACGACATAAAGCATTGGAGAAAGAAACATAAAACTGAATTCGACTGGTTCAGTGATATTGGAAATAAATGACGTTGCCGCCCCACTACCCATGATTCCTTTGACCATCTCTTTGTTTTCTTTGAATGCCGCACGATAGATAGCAAAACAAATTGCAGGGACGCCAAACATCATGATAACGAAGAAGCCTGATAAAAATAATCCTGCTTGTGGATCACCGTTGATAAAGCGTGTCATCTCACCACGGAATACTTCGCCACTTGGCGAGGTGTAACTTCCTAAGTCATAGTAAACGTATGTGTTCAGTACATGATGGAGTCCAAAAGGAATCAGCAGCCGATTAAGGAACATAAAAATTCCCACTCCTAAAGCCCCCATATTAACTAATAAGCGCGCAAAGCTATCAATTCCGGCTTGGGCGAAGGGCCATAAAAAGCCAAACACCACCGAGGTGACTGTCTGTAATATCATCACCATCGTCAACGGAAACTTTTCCCCTGCAAAGTAAGAGAACACCATTGGTAATTTTTGTTCCTTGAAACGATTGTACGTCCAAGCTGCGATAAGCCCTGAGATTATCCCACCGAAGATCCCCATATTGACAGCCGGATTCATAATTTCTAAACCCTTTTTCAATGTTGCAATTGCTAGAAATCCTGTTAGTGCAGGAATACCTTTGTCTTTGGTCTTAGCAAAGCCAATCGTTACTCCGATGGCAAATAGAATATCCAAATTTCCAAATACTGCATTTCCCGCAGCCCCAATAACAGGAATATTCAACATGTCGTCTGCTGAAAGACGCATGATCAATCCGGCCAAAGGCATCGCTGCCACTGGAAGTAGCATTGCTCTACCTAATTTTTGTACATTTGCTTTTAAACTCGACATTTTAAACTCCTCCTCATTTTAAATTTCCTTGTAAGTTACCAACTCAATCAAACAATCCCTTTTAACCTGCAATGCAAACTCTGAATGGACCAGAAATTCCACCTGATTGACCCTTGGATAAACAAAACTTGACCCCTCTAATAATTGCTGATCAAGATATGCTGTGTGACACATAATTTCGATGGTTTTATCTTCGCGTAAAAGCGTTAGTAGCTGTTCTAAATATTGTTCGATTGAACAATCAATTTGCCTTTTATCCTCAATTGTTTCGCCAACATCATCAAAATATGGTTCAAAATAATCGACGTGTCGAACCTCTGATTTTCTCTCGAAGTTCCCGCGAACTGGCAGATCATATTTTTTAGCCAATGCAATGACAACTTCCTGATTATTATCAAAGGTGTGCGTATGATGGTGACTATCTAAGTGGGTTGGGATAATTCCGGCTCGATAAACCTTTTGAATTTGAGCATTCCACTCTTGATATAGCTGATCGTTGTCAATTTCAAAGGGCTTTGTATAAAAAGATAATTGCTTAAATTGATCGCCCTCCACCAAACTATCGACATTTTCCAATAAAGGTTTCCCACAGGTCAGTGTCAGATGAACACCCACACCTAAATCTGGTAATTCTTTTTTCAGCTTTACCGCATGTTCAAATCCCGGCATATTTGCCATCAAAGTCGTTGAAGTTAATATTCCTCGTTGATAAGCATCAACTATGCCGTAATTCACACCATGGCTGTAGCCAAAATCATCTGAGTTAAAGATTACTTTTCCCATTCTTTACATCCTTTCTTTTTTATACTAAAAATAGACGCAACCTAATGATCGCAGAAATGAATGCTCGCTCTGCATCAAAAGGTTGCGCCTACCGAATAGTTACGCCCTTGATTATTGAATTCTCGCTAAATGAATGGCCAGATAAACAACTTCGTTTTCCTGCACATCCAACTGAAATTTCTCTTCGATCATTTTTTTGATCGCTGTTGCGGTCTGATAAGGTTCACTTTCTTTAAAGGTACTGGTGAAAAATCCAATGTTTTCAGTTGGTGACTCTTCTTGATAAATCAGACGTTTCACTAAAAATTTGATATGAATCATCATACGATGATAGGTTAATGAGTCTTTATCAAAATGATAATCATAAGATTCCTCCAAATCCTCAAGAATCGTCTTTGTCATTTCTAATATCTTTAAGCTGTTTAAACTATTTCTTTCGCCTAGTTCCGCATTGATAATATGCATGGTAATAAAACCAATTTCATTTGCTTCCAACTCTGTGTTATAGCGTTGATTAATTAACGCCACGACTTCATTCGCCGTTTCATACTCTTCCGGATAGAGCAATTTCATTTCCGGCAACATGATTGCTGTCACCTGACTGTCTTCTTTCTTACGCTGAATCGCAAAATAAATGTGATCCGTCAAGGCAATGTAAATGTTTGAATCTAACGGTGTAGAGATTCTTTTCGAGATAAATTGAATGATCTCCTCGGAAAAATCAATGAATTCGATAGGGATTTGAGCGGCCATCTCACTAAACATCTTGGTCTTCTCTTTGGTATCCAAAGTAAAAAACTTATCCGCCAGTGCTGGATCAAATACCTGATCAACGAAAGCAGAAAATCCAATTCCCTTACCCATAGCGATTTTTTCAATTCCCTCATCATCAATTAAAATCACATTATGACTGATCTTTTTAACAACTTTCATTAGTTGCACCGATCCTCTCTGAAAAACATTCAAATTTTTATTTAAAAAACAAAAAAACGACCCAAGGAAAGTGTCTTTCCTAGGTCGTGCCTAATTTAATAGTTGCACCCTATCTGTTTACACGCTCAATATAGCAAATAAAAAAAGCGCTGTCAACGCTTTTTTTATTTATTTGTTTTCTAATTTTAAATTCTACCAATTGCGAAGTGAATGATTATTGATAGATATTTCAACACTTTTTCTTTAGAACTAACAGTTTCTTAAATAGTTTGAAAAATCCTTTTAAGATCATGCAAAACACTTCCCCAAAAAAATGGGAAGTGCTTTTTCATTCTTTCGCTACTTTTTTATATTTCTATAGCTAACTCTGCTTCATAGGGTATAGAAGGTTGAGCACCATACCGTTGGACTGTCAAAGAGGCCGCTTTGCTTGCATACGTGATTGCTTCTTCGATATTTTGTAAATCATGAGATAATTTTGATGCAAACGCACCAATGAATGTATCTCCTGCAGCAGTTGTATCCACTGCAGGAACTTCAAAAGCAGGTACCAATCCTGATTTACCTTCTGCGATAGAGTAGAATGCTCCTTTACTTCCTAATGTGACAATGAGAACCTTAACTCCCAACTCGTGAATTTTATTTGCTGCACTAACTAAATCACTTTCACTAGTAATTTTAACACCAATAATTGTCTCTAATTCTATTTCATTTGGTATTAAAATATCTGTCGCATGAATAATTTTTTCAGGCAACATTTCAAGTGCAGGAGCAGGATTTAAAATTGTGGCAGCAGAGCCTTTTTGAGCAATTTCAAAACTTCTTTCAATACTCTCGAGATTGGTTTCCAGTTGAGCAATTACATAATCACTCGAAGAAATCGTTTCTTGATTCTTTAAAATATGTTCATTAGAAATTTCTTGGTTGGCTCCTCCATAGATTACAATACTATTTTCTCCACTATAATCAACGGTAACATAAGCACTTCCTGTTCTTACGCTATCCAAATGAGCAATCCCTACTGTATTGATTCCATCTTGGTCAAGCAAATCGACAAGCGTTTTTCCACCATCATCATTTCCTACGGCTCCTATAAAATTCACAAGAGCACCGCTTCTGGCTGCAGCAATTGCTTGATTAGCTCCTTTTCCACCACCGTTTGTAAATACTTCTTTTGAATGAATCGTTTCACCCGGTTTCGGGAAATTCTCTGTACGAATCGTTGTATCTAAATTAACACTTCCTACTACTGTAATCTTATTCATTTCTGCACTTCTCTCCAATTGTCTTCACATACATGTATTCGATAGTAATTATCTTATGAAAAATACTTGATCGTATCCATCGTCAATTCTCTGAATTTTTCTAAATCAAGATTAAAAGCAACTTGAACATTTTTTTCTTTCTTATAGACGTCATCATAATCAACTACGGTACTGCCTAATGCTAATGTATCACTGGTCTCTACCTGTACATTCATTGGATATACAGTAAACATATCCGGATCAATAACATAAGCGACAGCACATGGATCATGCATATGGATACCCTCAACATGCGTTTCATCAGCCCAGAATGGTCGTGTAGTTGTTAAATTGAAAAAATCTAATAGATCAGCCATTGTTGTGGCTACTTTATTCCCAATATTACGAATTTCTTTGATATCGTCTTCAAATAATTGAGCTTTTAATGTCACATCTAAACCAAACATAGCAACTGGAACACCTGAATTAACAACAATATCTGCCGCTTCAGGGTCCACATAGATATTAAATTCCGCGTGAGGCGTCATATTCCCGCCAAAACATGCGCCTCCCATAAAGGAAATCAGTTCGATTTTCTCTTTTAGTTCAGGATGTGATAATAAGAAAATCGCAACGTTTGTTAACGGTCCAGTAGCGATCAGAGTAATCTTCTCATCTGATTCTCTCAAAATTTTTGCTATCAGATCGTTCGCCGAAATATCCAAATCCGCAATTTTAGATTCTGGTAGTTCGGCACCATCTATACCAGATTCACCATGAACATCATCTGCAATAATCAATTCACGACGCAACGGCTTTTTCGCGCCTCTAGCAACAGGTATTCCTTCACTTTTTGCCAGTGTTAATAATCTCTTCGCGTTAATATATGTCTTTTCCGGAAGTTGATTCCCAGCTGATGTAGTAACTGCTAATAAATCAATCTTCTCTGAAGCAATAGCCATTAATAACGCTAATGCGTCATCATGACCTGGATCACAATCTAAAATCACTTTTTTTGCCATTTTGAATCCTCCAATACTTTATTATTCCTATTTATTTTGTTGAATTTTTTCACCGTGAGTGTAAATCATTTTTTTAGTGACAATGAATATCACAAGCGCTGCTAAAACTATTACACCGCCAATTAAGAAAATATTTGCATATGTTGAAGCCGCTCCTGCTGCTGAACCGACAACACTACTACCAGACATAACACCAGAAGACATCATCCCTCCAAATACGGCAACACCAACTGACCCAGTGATAGCTTGTACCAAGTCATTGACACCTAATACACGACCAGATTCCTCAGGAGCAACTGTCAAGGTTGCTGTATCTACAATTGGTGAGTAAAAGAATGAAGTTCCAAAATAATAAATACATGGTGCAAATGCTAACGCCCAAACTTTACCGTGAGGAATAGCAAAAGCAATAGCTAACAAACCTAGACCCATAAAAGATAGCGCCATGATAATAGCAGCTGAACGACCAATTTTTTTAACAACCGGCCCACAAACGAATCCTAAAACCGCTGCCAATAAAATTGAACCAACCAACAACAGTGATACTTCTGCTGAATCAATCCCAAAAACATTTAGTCCGATGGCATTAACACCCGCGTTTAATGTGTAGCTGAAGAAGTATCCAATGAATATAACTGACATTGTTGCTATCAATGCAGGATTTTTCAAAAATTCTGGTGTGATAAAAGGATTTTTTGCTTTATTAATATAAACAATAAATAGTACTAACGTTACAACAGATGAGATAGCCCAAAACGCGTTCATATCAGTGAAAAACATCGTCATCGCACCAGCGAATGCACCAATCAAGATGAAGCCAATCCAATCAATATTTGCTCCTTCTGCACGTTCATCAGGTAAATTTTTCGCCAACGACGGAATAAATAGAACAGAAATAATTGGAACAGCGAACAACCAACGCCAATCAATTTTTGTAATGTAGCCAGCGGCAACAACACCTAAAGCTGCTGAAAAACGAAAGACAGCTACAAAAATACCATAATAGATTACGCGATTTTCTTTTGCAATATACTTTGAAACTAGAACTAAAAAGACAGAACCGGCCACTTGTCCACCAGCAGATTGTAAAACTCGAGCAATAACAACTGCCCAAATACTACTAGGTCCAAACCCAAAGCCAATGATAGAACCTAAAACAAAAATAATTACTCCAAATAATGTCATTTTTTTCAATGAAACAAAGTCACCCAGCGCTCCATAAACTACGCAGACAATTCCTAAAATAATTCCTGGAATTGAAGTGATTAAAGGAGCTAAGTTGGTGGCTCCCAACTGTTGTCCAATATTGACAAAAATCATACCAAAAGCCTGTTGTTCCAAAATACCAAATGTGAATATCAATAAAATCAATGGGATGGCTTTTTTAGCCATTCGATTCATTTTTTCAAACTCTTTACTTCCCTCTTCTGGTATTGGAACACCTATAATTTTCTCATTTTCTTTTGTTGCATCCATATTTTTATCCCCGCTTTCTTAATATATCTATATAAAGGGTGACTTCACCCATTTATCTTTGTTGAAATCTCTTTTTCTCAAAAACCTGCTGGAATTCATTCTTATTAAAAACAGGTTCTGAAAATCCTAATTTTTGTCCCACTCTTGTAATTGGCGGAGGACTTACATAACTAGCTTCTAATACTTCTGGCGAAGAAAATATTACTTCTTTTGTTCCTCTTTTTAATATTTTCCCATGCGACATAACGACGATTTGATCAAAATTTTTTACAACAAATTTCATATCATGAGTAATTGTTAGACAGAGTTGATGATTTAATTTCAATGCTTCAATAATCCTAGTTAAACGTTGATTTCCTATGATATCTTGCCCACAAGTAGGTTCATCTAATATGATTACTTCAGGATTCATCATGAGAATAGATCCGATCGTACAGAATTTTTTTTCTGTCGTATTTAAATCGAATGGATGGACGGAAAGTTTATCAGTTAAACCTACTAAATCAGCAATCTTTTCTAACCTTTTATTGATTTCTTTTTTCGATACGCCTTGTTGTTTTGGACCAAATTCAAATTCTTTTTTTACACTTTCCAAAAACAATTGATTATCTGGGTTTTGAAAGACATAACCGATTTTTCGAGACCAAAAAGCCGTCGTATGTTTCTCGATGTTTTCACCATTGATTAGTACCTCTCCCTCAGTAGGTCTCAATAGACCGTTTAAATGTTTAACAAAAGTTGTTTTTCCAGCACCATTTTGACCAATAATCGCGATTGGTTCTATTCCTTCAAATATCGTATTAAGTCCATTTAGGGCAATATCTCCAGAAGGATATTTATGTATGAGATTTTTTATTTCAATCCTCATTCATCAACACCTCCTGCAACCTTTTGACAGCCTGTTCCTCAGTCAAAATAGTCGTATTGGAAAAATAGTCTTTTGTTATTTCATAAAAATCAGGAGCACTCACGCCATATTCCATTAGTCGTGGATTACTAAAAACTCCTTCTGGGGTATCATTTAGGACTAATTTTCCTTCTTTCATCACAAGAATTCTATTTGCCAAACTAGCTATTTTCTCCATGTCATGATCCACCATTATGATTGTCATGCCATTTTCATTCAACGTTTTAACCGTTTTCATAATTTGATGGCTACCCACAGGATCTAGTTGAGTAGTGCATTCATCTAAAATCAAAATCTGAGGCTCTAAAATAATTGCAGCAGCAAGAGCAACTCTTTGTACTTGTCCTCCTGAAAGCTCTAACGGATTTCTATTTAATAAGTCAGTAATCTGAACTATTTCAGCTACTCTATTGATTTTTTCGATCATAGTTTCTTTGGTTAACCCTCTATTTCCCAACCCAAAAGCTAATTCCTCACTTACAGTATCAGCTGTATAGGATAGTTGATTAAACGGATTTTGAAAAACTAGACCGACTGTTTGTGATAACTCACCGACTCCAATTTCCGAGATACTTTCTCCCTTAACCCTTATTTCTCCATCTGTATGACCAATAAAATAATTTGGAATTAATCCTGATAATGCATTACACAAAGTTGATTTTCCAGCACCATTTGCTCCTATTATTGCAACAAAATCTCCTGATTGAACTTCGAAACTTATGTTCCTTAAAGCTGCATTTGGAGCTTCATTGTAGCGATAAGAAAAATCTATTGATTCAACTAAGTTATTCATCTAATCACCTCACTAATTCCAAAATCGAACAATCAAACATATTAATAAGAAAAAAATGGAAAAACCTTTTAGAAAGGTATCGCTAGGTTTATGTTTCACTTCGATTAGTGTTGTTGGTTTGATTCCTTTAATACTAAAGCCCCTTGTCTCAAGGGTCATCCCTCTCTCTTGGGCATCTGTCAAAGAAGATAGAACAACTGGTCCTATTAACGGTAGAAATGCTTTCGCTCGTTGTAAGAAAGAACCTGTTACTTCAACACCACGAGATTCTTGTGCTTCTTGAATAATTTTCACTTTTCTTTGCATTTGTGGAACAACATTGAGGCTAGCCAAAATAAGATAGCCGATTTTCATATTTAGACCCGATTGAGTTAATGCCGCAACTGTTTCTGAATTTTTAGTTGAGTTTAAAAAAAGATAAAATGTTGTCAAAAAGACCAATAAGGTAGAAGAAATTTTTAAAGCATACATGGTTCCTTCTAAACCGAGGCTAGCAAACCCTAAATCAGCTATGATTATCGTATTTTTAGGACTATATAATCCTTGGATAAAAAGTAACATCAACGTAACTGGGATTCCGAAGCCCAGTATCAATAAACTAACTTTTCTACCTGTTCCCATGAAAAAAGAGAGAATCAGAATAATCACTAACAAATAGTATCCTAAAAAAGAACTGGGATAGATCATACAACCTATGCCTAAACTTAGGACTAGTATTAATTTAGTAATTGGATTTAACTCTCTAATAAATCCATATATTTTATTATCCTTCTTCACAAAATCTCACCTTCAGTTTTTCATTTTTCTATTTGTCAACGGAGCATTGTCCAAAGGCGCATATTGACTAGAGAAACGTTTGGGTATTTTTTTTACCAACCAATAGACGATTAGAAAAACTAATCCCTTATCGATTAAATTCTCTATTATTGATGTTGAAAATACAGAAAGAACGATTTCTTTTGTAGCCGCTATCAATGCTGCTGTTGCCAGTGAACTTGTGTTAATTCCTGTTGCCCCACCATATACAAAGATAGTGATTAAAGATGATGTAAAAGAATTCGTCAACGTACAGGCTAACCAAGTGAATATCGCTCCACCAATGTTCTTAAAAAAGCCAGCCATTACTAAATATCCTGTTACTAATCCACATAAGATACTGACAAGTGCATAAGGGAAAAAAACTGGATTTGTCACAATTGCCAAAAATAGATTAGTGATCAGACCGCAAAGCGCTGCTACCCAAGGGCCGGCCAAACATGCTACTAAAACGGTACCAATCATATCTAGAAATAGTGGTAACTTTAACGCTGAACAGAGTGTGCCACCAATCAAGTTGATTCCAACAGCGATTGGTATCAATACAAGTACCTTTGTCGAAAAATTCCTATGGAGAAATGCTTGAAAGTATTTTTTCATTGTAGTTCCCCTTTTTAAAGTGTGATAAAATCAATTTAAGAAAACATTTTCGGAAAACGTTTTCCTTGATTAGAATTTATCACCGCATAACAAATTTGTCAATATAATTTTTTGAAGCACGAAATTTTTGTTCTTTTTATTCAAACACACTTGACCCTTTTTGAATTGGTTGAGTATGATGAAAAGAAAGATAACGAGGATAAAGGAGAAGTATATGAATATAAGAGATATTGCAAAATTAGCTGGAGTATCTGTATCCACGGTTTCAAAGATCGTAAATAAAAAAGACGCCAGTATTAGTAAAGAAACTCGTGAAAGGGTTTTAAAAATAGTTCATGAATACAATTACACTCCCTATTCATCTACCATTAACTCCACTACAACTACTGGTTCAATTGGTATATTGATTAATTCAGATAAATATACGGATAATGCCTTAAACGGAATGATTGAGTATGCACAGCAAACAGGTTATAGTCCGATAATTCTTAACAGTCTTGGTGATCACAAACAAGAACTTAGAAATATTACCTCCTTATGTACAAAACAAGTGGACGGAATAATTTGGGATCCGATAAATGAAAGCAGCTTAAAAAACTTGAAGCATATTGAAACATTAAATATTCCGCATGTGTTATTGGGAAAGTGGAAAGATGAAGCATCCTATTGGGTTCCGTATGAAGAAATTTCCTATTTTCTAACAGAACAATTGATTGAAAAAAAACACAAAAGAATCGCTTGTATTGTACGAGAAGATAAAAGTAAAGAACATTTTATTAATGGGTATAAAAAAGCTCTTTTTAAGTACAATTTGAAGTTCAATGATTCAATGATCATCAATACATTAGATTTTTCTATCAATGATTTTATTATTGAAAAACAAATTTCTGGGTTCGTATCTGCTGATTTTTATAAATCAATTGAGCTCTACAATTTGACCATGCAAAGTGGTCTAAAAGCACCTAATGATTATTCATTACTTTCGATTCGTAATGATACAGATATAGAATTTACGAATTATCAAAATTCTCTTTCAACAGTCACTATCAACAAAACAGATTTTGGAGCTCATATATGTCAAGCGCTCATCAACCTGATTACAAAAGCAGAAGAGCCAAAACCATTTAATGAAAAAATGGTTTTGGCTAATACAAAATCAATTGGAATTCCAGCAGAAAATGAACGCTCTAAAGTTCTCGTTGTTGGAAGTATAAACATGGATACTTATCTCTATTCTTCGAAGCTTCCTCATAACGGTGCGACAAATTTTCTATCTAATCTGAGTAAACGTCCAGGTGGAAAAGGATTAAACCAAGCAATTGGAACTGCAAAACTCGGACATCAGGTTCGTTTGATTGGCTGTATAGGAACAGATAGTGACTCAAATACAATGTTTCAAGAGCTCAAGAAAAATAGTGTAGATACTGAAGGCATCACACGCTCAAACGAGACAGAAACAGGTCAGGCTTATATTTCTGTAGAATCTAGCGGTGATTCAATGATCTCAATTTTACCCGGAGCGAATGCAGAACTATCGCCTACATTTATCAAAAATAAACATAAGCTATTCTCTAACGTGAAATATTGTCTCGTACAAACAGAGATTCCAATTGATGCTGTAGAAATGACTTGTACATTAGCTACAGAAAATGCGGTTAAAACAATATTGAAACCTTCTGCTTCAAAAAAAATACCTGATTCTCTTTTAGCTAAGGTGGATTATCTCATTCCAAATGAGGAAGAATTAACTTCATTATGCCCCGATTACAAAACGATTGAAGAAAAGGTTGATTTTTTAATTTCCAAAGGTGTCGGAAACGTTATTGTTACTTTAGGTAAAAATGGCTGTTTTCTTAAGAATTCTAAGCAAGGAAAATATTTCCCTGCTACCAACTTCTCCGCTGTTGATAGCACTGGAGCAAGCGATGCATTTATTAGTGCATTGTCTGCATATTTGTTACGAGACTACTGTTTGGAAAAAGCTATCCAAATTGCTATTTATGCGGCAGGATTTCTAGTCTCACGTGATGGTATTACAACAGCTCTCGTTGATCGAACAACACTAGAAAGTTACATTGCTAAAAAAGAACCTCAACTATTGTTAAAAGATTAATTCTTTTCTTTGATCGGATTTATCTCCTTGAAAATACTCTTTTACATTCGTATTGAATTCAAGATTTGTCTTTTTCCGAACAATTTATATACGCTAATACGACAATAGATGAAAAAAGCGAGTGGTTAGCTAATCAAAACTCATATCTTAACTACTCGCGTTATAAAAGAAACGGCAAAATCGCCGTTTCTCAGACTGTAGACAAAAGACGTCTCGAACTCGTAATTTGAGTTTGAGACGTCTTTTTATCTGATTTCTTTCGAAATTTTGAACAAAAAAATAAAGGCTCCTTGCCTTTCCATAGCCAGGTGGCTAATTTC